>JAANMV010000027.1_pt1 | contig 146664 bp, 122 predicted proteins | sample 7279661 | NCBI WGS metagenome assembly JAANMV01 (sample SAMN14094540, study PRJNA606508) | bioreactor metagenome | isolation source: A lab-scale SPAN reactor treating ammonium-rich wastewater day 121 | place: Ireland: Galway | collected 2017-05-16
GCAATCTACGTCGCACGCACAAATGTTCAAGGCTAACTTCAAACCAACCAGAATGTTGTTGACACATATGAAAAGAGCCATTAACTTACACTCAGGTCTTGGGAAAATGCATCGACAACTTAGCTCGGAGGCCTTGAATATGACGCGAATTCTCTCTGCATTCAAAATCTTGAAGCGGGTGGGGTTCGCGGTTTTGTTGTTGAGTGCGAATTCCTATTCGCACGCGCAGCCGCCGGACACGTTGTGGACAATTAGCATTGGTGGGCCTATGTTTGATGAAGCCTTTTGTTCTATGGCAACGAGTCATGGTGGTGTCTTGGTTGCTGGGCAAGGAGACTTGGATCCGCCATACACAGGACTTGGAGCACTCTGCTTGAAGATTAGCTCTCAGGGTGAACTTGTTTGGCACGCAGACTACCGCGAATGGGGCTTTCGTTCAATCCGGTCGATAGCGCATGCGCAAAATCAGGACATTATCATGACTGGTGAAAGCTTCGGTACATCGCAGTTAGCAGTCCTGCGCGCAGATTCAAATGGGCAAGTGATTTGGTACAGAGAATACCAGATCGGGCTTGGTGGGAGCGGAGCGAGCATTGTAGAATCTTCAGATGGAACTTTGGCAGCAATTACAAGAGGAACGTGTTGCGCTGGAAACAGTCTTGCACTTGTCAAGATCAGCGAATCAGGTGACTCGCTATGGACTCGAACCTATGGTGGAAACGATTTCGAACTAGGTGGTTCGATTGACGTCACGCCAGAGGGTGGCTTTCTTATTGTGGGAAGTCTTGGCACCGAATCACTTGATCTCGATTCGTGGATCCTAAGGCTGGACTCTGATGGAAATGTTGTCTGGGACCAACATTTCGGGAGTGATAATAATGAGTGGATTACGGATGGCTTTTTGTCGCCTGACGGAAGCACTGTCATTTCAGGGTACCTTGAAGAAACCAGCCCTGAACATCTATTTTTCCCATATGTCGCGCGAGTGGACTCAATTGGTGATACTGTTTGGACACAAGTCTATCGAGGCGGTGGCGAAGCTCGCCTTACCGGTATAGCACAATCATTGACAGGCCTACTAACGGTTTGCGGTTTCACATCATCTTTCGGTGCTGGCGGTGCCGACTTCTACTTGGGTGGAATTTCAGAGGACGGTTCGTTTGATTGGTTCACGTCATTTGGGACTGCTGCTAATGAATATTGTATGTCCATGTGTTACGACGTTTCAGGAAATGCAATTCTCGCCGGGTATGGATTCAGTGAGTTGCCAGAAACGGACATCTTCGTTGTCAAGACGGAGCCGACATTGGTTGCTGCGCCAATAATTCCCAAGCCTGAAACAAGAATCGCACTAGTCTCATGCTATCCTAATCCCTTCAACAATTACACTCGAATCAGCATATTCTTGGATGCAGCAACACATGCATCTGTTCAGATAACAGACATTCTGGGACGACAGGTTTTTGCGCGACCCAACGAACTTCTACTTGGTGGATACCACGACTTCATGTTTGATGGCAGAGGCTTGTGTTCAGGCACTTACTTTTGTCATGTACTTTCGAATCAAGGAATCGTGTCAACGCAGATGGTATTGGTACGGTGAGGGCGCAGGGATATGCACTTCCGATTCAATTATGCGAAAATTTTGAGTAGAATGCGACAACATAATTAATATCACAATTTAGAGGGTAGAATCATGAAACGAATTTGTTTGACCTTTAGTGCGAGCAGTTTGGCCGTAGGGATGTGTTTACTGATCCTTTCTGCACAATTCGTCTATGGTCAGGGCTATGTTGCAGGCGACATAATATTCAAGACCAAGACAAGTTCTACACTTGAAGAAATGGAAGTGCTGCTTGACGGCAACGATTTTGACGTGACAGAGGAACTTGTAGCAAGTCTTGATATTTTCTTGCTGAAGATTGTGAATCTGAACTTAACAGAAGCCGATGCGCTTGTGCTACTAAAGCAACTATCTTTTATTGAATGGGCTCAATTAAACCATATTCTCTATTCTAGACTATCTCCAAACGACACGGATTTTGGCAGTCAATGGAGTCTAAGCCAGCAGAGCGATATAGACATCGACGCTCCTGAGGCATGGTCAATTTCTCCTTTGGGAGGATATGGACCCGATGGAGAAGATGTGGTTGTTGGAATCGTAGACGGTGGATGTCTGACGAGCCATTCGGACTTAGTTGCCAATAGGTGGACGAACGAATCAGAACTTAATGGTCTACCTGGAGTTGACGACGACGGGAATGGTGCTACTGATGATGTATACGGGTGGAACGCTTACAATCAAACACCAACCCCTAATGTTGCGGAAAATGGCACGAACGTTACTGGCATTGCCGCGGGAGTTGGCAACAATAATCAAGGCATATGTGGGATTGGCTGGCACACGAAATTCGTGTTTGTTTCAGGGTCTGACCCAGATAACGAAGCCGTTACAAGCAGAGCATTTAACTACTTTATCAACACAAAGCAACGTTGGTATGATACGGATGGTGAAATGGGCGCAAATATAGTCGCTGTCAATATAAGCTTTGGCATAGACGGAGGCGATTGCGCAGATTTTCCGTTTTGGGAATCAGCGCTAAATGGACTCGGTGGCGTCGGTATCACACCAGTGGCTGCGACGGCCAATCAAAATTGGAATGTGGATGTTGTAGGTGATGTTCCCACTGGTTGTGCAAGCCAATATCTATTGGCTGTTACAAATACTGACCAAGCGGATATTAGATATCGAGGTGGAGCAGCGTGGGGTTCAAATTCTGTAGACTTGGGGGCACCTGGCACAGGGATATGGTCAACGCGCTCAATTGGAGGCGTAGGAGATATCGGGACAGGAACTTCTTTTTCATCGCCTCACGTCGCAGGAGCAGTAGCGCTGATTTCAAGTATTCCCAATCCCGCGTTTAGCGAATTCGCGTCTGCTCCGCCAAACAGAGATGAGGCACTTGAGCTTATCAGGAATATTGTTATGTTTAACGGGGATGTTAATTCGGATCTTTCCGGCATAACAGTTTCAGGCCGGCGATTGAATATTGCAAACTCTGTTGAAGCAATGTGCAACTATTACATCGACAACGGACATGATCTCTTGGCATCGAGTGTCAATGCGACGGGACCGTCGTCAAGTCCCAATTACGCGAGGTCGGGCAACTATCAATTCGTCGTGTTTGAAGACGGTGATGACGTCATTTACGCATGACGTTCGAATGTGCTGGATTGGAAATACTATAAGTTGACAAGTGATTTGTATCCGAGATCAAAGCCGTCCATTTGCGCCGGAACTCAAGACGGGAAGACACAGATTCATATCGCGTGGCTTGGTGGACCCGACAAGTTGATGGTATTGGAGCATGTGGTGAACGGTTCGAATCCGCCGCAACAAGAGTGGCGTCTTGCTCGACTTGCTCAACCGGCTCCGAGTGGTGCAGGTGTTGTGTTAACTTCACCGATTGTGATTCGCCAAAATGGCAAGCTCGCGCTTTACACAGATATTCTGGAGCGCAAAGGAATGTCTGTTGGTCGACACGGTTTTATTTGGGATTCGCACGGGCGCGAAGTTCGCTATGATTTTAACAATCGTATGTGGGAGAAGTATCTGGCAGCGTTGGAGGAAGTTCGCACGGCACTTGCAGGAAAGCAAACGACCATGCCTGGGGCGAGCGGTAATTGCAAACAATGTGTTTGGTATTCATACTGCGACGGTGAGTTGCTGAAGAATGATGACCTGACACTTGTGAGGGAACTCGGCGTCACGAAACGGAATGAAATGTACCCGCATATCAAGACTGTTGCGGAGCTGGCAAGTGCCAACATTGATCAGTTCAAGTCGGGCAAGAGGACAGTCTTCCGTGGACTCGGTTGGGATACGCTTGTCAAGCTCCAAGAGCGGGCAAAGCGTTTCAATGCCAAGACCCCGCCGAGCTTGACCGAGCCCATCAAACTCCCCGTCAATAGGCGTGAATTATTCTTCGACATTGAGGACGACACATTCAGTGGTGTGTGCTATCTTCATGGATTTGTTGAGAGGATGAACCATGATAATTCCACGGAGAGGTATGTTTCATTTATCGCGAATACTCCCAATGCGAAGGATGAAGAGCAAGCGTTTCGCGAGGCCTGGGAGTTTCTCGCAAATGCAACGGATGCTGTTGTGTATTATTACTCGCACCACGAGCGTACAACCTATATCAAACTATCTGCGAAGTACCCAACGGTGTGCTCTGAAGCAGATGTGAAAAAACTCTTCGATTCAGATCGCACGATTGATCTGTTAAAGATAGTTGGGAGGTCCGAATGGCCAACACGAGACACGTCCATTAAGACCCTTGCGAAGTTCGCGGGCTTTAGATGGCGAGATCCGCATCCGTCGGGTGCCGCATCGATGGAATGGTTCAGGCAGTGGGTCGACGGGGGAAGCGTGGATGCCAAGAACCGAATTCTGGATTACAACGAAGATGATTGCCGCGCGACGCGGGTTGTGCTGGATGAAATTCGGAAGATGTCGTCTAGGCTGTGAGGAATCAATGCATTATTTTCTGCGCGTCAAACTTACGGAAGCGAATGTGCTATTGAATCAAACTGTGCCGCTTGAAAATGCGGTGGAGTGTCCAAGGTGAATCTCCTAAAACGGAAACGTTCGATTCGCCGCGTGCCGTTGGGCATGCTTGTTGATCCCAAGAATCCGCGAAATGTGTTAAATCCAATGCAGGCGGTTGCAGACATTTCACCCGGAAGTCTGCTTTTACTGTGGGCATCAATGCACCCGGTAGGCGGGGGCACGCCATTTCTATTCGAGATGGAATTTGTCCCGGAGTGTCCTAATCCACTTCCGAAGCCATACATGTGTAGTGACAGGAATCAGTCCTACATTCCGCACGAAGTATGGTTCGCGGTGGATGTCATGACCTGCAAACGCGGTTTCGCTGGGGACAATGAACGATTTCGGGAGATAGTCTCCGGTCACGAGAGTCTTTTCGAGGAGATCATTGCATCTGCATCAAACCACGTTGTTGAGTGCTTTGCTGGCCTCAACGCGGATGAAAGACCGGTGGAGAGCATTGAAGAAGATGAAGTGACTACTGTGACTCAAGCAGAATGTGCGTCCGACAAGAAGCCCGAGAAGCAAACGCTAACTAGCGTGACCAAAGAGCTTGCATTACCGACTATTGTCGATCACTATATATACCGTCGAGTAATCCTGTGGTACTACCAGGAGTGCGGATCGATGAAAGACACATCCGAACGAATGGGTTTCGCAAAGGGGAGCAGTAATCTCTACGTACTGTGCCGACCTGAGCGCCTGAGTTTGACGGCCAAAGACCTGAAGAATCCCACGAAGTCAAGTGGAGTTCTTGAGGAAGAAAAGGAATGGCTCGTAGGATGACTGAGCGCATGAAATAGTTCGAATGCAAATGATCGGATCAGCCCCGGCCAATTGGTCGGGGCTTTTCGTTTAGTCCGCCGCGGAGAGGAGTGATCGCCTCTCTGTCAATATTACATTTCAGAAATGTAATACGTAAAATCAATAAAACTAATGGAATAACCATTGCCTTTTGGGAAAGCACCCGGTATATTCGAGTAACCTCGCTGGAAGTACAAATTGGTGCTCTGGGGAGGGAGTTAATCTAGAAGGAAAAACCAATGATTGAAATTCTTAAACCCGGCGTACGGCAGCCATTGCGCTGCTCGTGTGCCTTGTTGCCCTATGGGCCTGGAATGGAACTGGCCAACGAGCATATCGCTGAGAACGAAGATCTGTTTTATGGTTATGTTCTACGTGCCGACGTTTCGCTGCAGCACGGTAAAGTTGACGACGCGATGATCGATATTGGGGTCGCTCTCAACATGATCCGTGACTTCGACCGGCTTGATTACGAAGACGCAAAGGTCTACGCGCTGCGCGGCTTCGCTCACAGCCTCCCGACGTACAGCAACGGCGATCTCGCTCACCGTGACTACGCGAAGGCGATGGAGATTCTCTCCAAGGAGTACCCTGTGCGTCTCACCGCCAACCCCGATGACTCCAAGAGTCCTTCTGAGATCCGCGAGGAAATCGTCAGTTGTACGATCGAGATGCGCGAGAAGTATTTCCGGTACGGTGCGCTGATTCGTCGTGCGAAGTCCCATTCAGATCTCGGCAATTGCCGTTTCGCTTTTCGCGACCTGGCGCGCGCGATAGAACTTTTGCCTTCCCAACCCTCCGCATATTTGGCGCGAGCGGAATTGCGCGTTGCTGACGACGACGATGGTCCCTTCATGGCAGACCTCGATCAGGCGACGAGGCATTCTGGTGACTCCGAGGGATACATTGTTCTCGCAAAGCGTCAGCACAGTATTTTGATGGATTCGGTATCTGCAATGGTTACAATCGATAGAGCGCTGCAAATCAATGCGAACAATTGGATGGCTCATTGCCTGCGCGGAGAGATTCTGCTCGAATCTGAAGATTTCGCGGGAGCCATCGATGAATTCCGAAAAACCGTCAGCTTGTTTCCTCACGCACCGGTCTGTCATCTCAAACTTGCCGAATTACTCGAGGGCGACGAGGATTTTCTCGGCGCCAAGGCCGAGTACGAGAAGTTCATCAAGGAGGCGGACAAGGCTGATGTCCTCGGCATCATCGACGTGATCCAACACATCAAGGACGACTTGGACGAGAAGATCGCGCGCGAGGGTGCAAACGACGTTGACGTAGAAAAGGATTTGGCGTAGAGAGGAGTGACAGAGTCCTCGGATGAGACTCTTGGCAAACTCCGGTCAATCGTCTGCGGACCCTTCGTGCCAATTTCATGCTGGCGAGCATCGTTCGAGCCTACGACTGCCGATCATCAAAATGGATTCCGATGCCCGACGGTTAAACCTCCGAAGGGAAAGCGTGAGTGCCCACTCCAATTTCTAACGTTGTCCGCGCACCGCCCGCACGGTACGACTCGAAAGCAATATTCTCCGGCTCCGTCTCGCGATTGCTCGAACGGAATGCACGGACAACCGTGGGGGATGCTGTGTGAAGTGTAGCCGTCTATTACATGAAACTAACCAACCATGGAGATACTATGGGATGTGATATTCACCTCTTTGTTGAAAAGAGAAACTTGGTCTCAGGAAAATGGGAGTCCGTGCCGGAACCTCCGGTGTCGCGCAATTACTCCCTCTTCGCAATTCTCGCGGACGTTCGCAACCACTTCGGGTTTGCGGGTGTGGACCTTGGTGACCCCTATAACGTCATCGCGCCACCGCGCGGACTGCCAGCGGATGTGTCCCGGCTCGTTCGCCGTGAATTCAAGTCATGGGGCTTGAATGCTCATACGCCATCCTGGTTCACGTTAGAGGAACTATTGAACTTTGACTGGACTCAGCTCGTTGAATGTCGCCGCAGACTGTCGTTTGAACAATTCTTCAAATGGGCAGAGTCCGGTTACGAAGGCGAGCCTAGAACCAGCCTTATTGGACATGATTCTGACGATTGCATTACGATGGAGGAAGCGGAGATCATGGTGGTTGAACTTCGCCTGACCTCGGGGGAATACGTGGAAAATGAGGCGGCATTTCTCGAGGAACACAAGGGTGCAGTAATCTTGGTAAAATGGCAAGAATCATACAATCGTTCAGCAAGTGATTTCTGGAGCGAGTCGATCCCGGTACTCCTCCATATTGCAGGGGACGTCAAGCACGCCAGCGATGTGCGGATAGTCTTCTGGTTTGATAACTGATGACCACGCGCCGGAGCGGCACGCTTGTGGCCGGTATGCGGCGGCTTCGCAAGAACCTGGATATCGATCGAGAATATGAGACAATCCGGGAATTGAGAGGCGTGACGCTGGTAGGCCACTTGAGAATCCGGGAGTGAGAGTTCTGGTCCCGGCGGGTCGATGTCACCGCCCTGCCGGGTCACAGGAGCACGAATGTCCAGCACGCGGAGACTGAACCTGGTTGCTTCGACGTTCAGCCATTCACATTCAGTAACTACACTGTCTACGTATCTAAACAACAAAGGAACGAAAACAATGACCATCCCCACAACTAGTCCTCAGCGGAGGATGACTCCACTGAATATGCGGATCACGTTGTACCGCACAAATTACGATGCCGACCTTACGGCACTCCCGCCGGATCTCATGATGGGTCTGACTCTCGTCACGGTTCCGGGGATAACCGTCGCCGAGCTTAACAACGCTATGCTCGACCTCGCAAAAACGTGGGCATGGCTTGAACGCCAATTTCACTCCGGATTGATTCAGAACCCCGTGCTGATTGGCCCAGTGACCTTGCACTTCACCATGGTGCCGGCTTGGACCGAAATCTCCGAAGAACTCATTCGTCAATTTCATCCCGTTCAACGGAACTGGTTTTATCATGGGTACTACCTGCAGCTCGTCTTCTGGGACCACGAAAGCATGAATCTCGCTGCGGCCCCCTTTCCTGCCGCCACATCTATGACACTCCTTGACAGATGGGCGCTCCATCACGGCACGACTGAAGCTCGCGAGCACAAGGCAATGCTGGTCGACAGAAACCTGGCATTGGACTACAGCTTTAGTTGTGGCTTCGACTTCGACCATGAAAAGGCGATCTGGAATAGGAATCTCGTGGACATTCGAAACCGGATCCTCGTATCGCACCGTGCGCTCATTCGTGGACGCGATCCCATCGTTGAATGGCAGCGATTCGTGGCATCGGGTGGATGGCACTTTACGCAGTACTCGACGTTGATCCCGTGACCAATCAAGTTAGCAGGCAAACCATGTACGACCTTTTTCCAATTCTGGATGATGATTCCGACGTCGGTATTCGCCAATTCAATTTGGATCCAGACAGTGAGCTCGCGGAAATGTACAGCCGAGCGGTGCCAGATGACTACGCCGTGATTGTGACCCTTTATTATCAGGATGATGTGGGGAATACCAACGCATCTGCATTTCTCGAAGGACTGCTTGCCGAAGGCAAGTTCACTTTGGTCCCAGAGTTCGAGCTTGCACCGAAACGGAAGACTTACTTGTCTGTGCAACGGCTTCCAGGATTCGTGAGGGACGGAATGTCGTCTGCTCAAATGGCGTGGTGGCACCGCGGTGTCTACGTCGAATGTGGCTTCTGGTGTCCGGACCGGGCCGAAGATGAGTCCTTCTTGCGGAGTATCTCAGTTGCGATGACATGGCACGACGCGACCCTGAAACCAAACTCAAATCATCGTACAATTCGTTCCGAGGTCAGGGCATTCGATGCAGAGTACCCCTATGACCCCACGCCGAGTGCCCTCGCGCGTAATTACCGGTTGATCGTCGGTGACATCTTTCGCGAACGCGTGGGCATCTGGTCCAAGGATCTTGTGATGCCGAGAAATGAGATTCTAATTAAGGTGCGTGCGCTCCTTGCCGGCGAAGATCCGGCCGCCGAATGGGAGCGTTTTAAGTTGCTTGGAATGACGTACCACTTGGACAACGGGATCGGTTCCACAACGACGCACTAATACAAGGTATAAGGTAGAGTAGGTGAGATCCGCAGACGAAAAGCTCGACGAGATCCTCGCTGTCTTGCGAGAATCCCGAACCGATCCCGGTGGCACAATGTGGCTCACACCGGAGGAAGCGGCCGATCATCTGCGGGAATACCGCCGAAAAGACCCGAGGCGTTACAGTGATTCTTTCCTATCACGTGAGTTATCGTGATGTCGCAGGCGATATCAACGGACCGTCTGCGCGCATCGGACCTAACGATCCAGCAGACCATGGACGAACTCGGTGTATCGAGAGATACTATATGCAGATTAATCCGACGTGGCGAACTATCAGCCTATGATATTTCCGCTGTGCCCGGTGCCAAACGGCGCGCTCTTCGGATCCGCCGATCCAGCATCGTGGATTTCAAGGAACGTCGCGCCGTGACGAGCAAGTTGTCCCTGCAGAGCCTGCTCGAAGATCTCTAAACCAGGATTCGAGGTGATAAGCAGTTCAAATAATGTACGGAGGATGTGGAAGGTTGGAAGGGAAGTTCAAAATATATCAGAAGAAATACGCCGGCAGCGTCATGAAATACATTGCGAGGGTGAAACTTGCGGATGGTAAATGGCGTAACTTCCCTACATACCAGACGGATCCCAAGAAAGCCGAGAAGGTCGCACGTCGCATCCTGAAGGCGCTAGCGAGTGGGGAAGACGCGGACACCTTCGGACAGCGTCGCAAAGCGCCGAGCGTGCCGAAGGACAGGCAATTCAAAGTGGCTACGATGATTGAATCCTACCTAAGCGAGAAACACACGGAATGGTCACCACGCACGTTTCCGGGCTACCAGATTCCATTGCGGTTGTTCCGCGACTTCATTGGAGACGTCGATGTCATGCAGGTCAGCTTGGCTGACCTGATGGCATACCGTCAGCACCTGCAGAAGCGAGGGTGCACGCGACATAGGAAAGGGGAGAAGGTTTGGAAGCCGCTAGCTCCGAAAACACTGCGAAACTACGAGGGAGTGGTTGGATTTTTCCTCAGCTGGGCTGGAAAGCGTCTGAGCTTCGCGCCGCCCAAAGTTAACCCTGTACCGATTCCAAAAGCGCAGCCTCTGAAGTATTGGCGGACGGATGAATGCGTGGACCTGTTAAAGACGGCGCAGGGTATCGTGGTTCATGGTCAGCCGTTTTCACTGTTTCTCGGCTATCTTTTCGCGACAGGGTGCCGGAAGACGGAGACCCTTCTGACAAAATGGGAGTGGATTGATATGGAAAACCGATCCATCAAACTCCCTGGCATCGATCCTGAGACCGGGCTTCGTGTCACGAAGTCGGGGCGGTGGCGGTTGATCCCGATTCCGGAGACTTTGCTCGAGTTGCTGAAGAACTGGCCGACGCCCAAGAAAGGACGCCTGTTCCTACTGTCCGAAAAGTCGGGGCGCGTCGATGATATTCTCGAACGTTGTATTCGACTTGCAAACAAGAAGCGTCAGGAGGAAGGGAAGCCCCTGATTCCGCGTTTGACGCTTCATTCAACCCGACATACATATGCCGTTCAAAGTTTGCAGGCGGGCATGGACCTCTTCGCACTAGCACAGATCTTAGGGCATGCGAGCACCGACACCACCATCAAGCATTACGCAATGCTGGCGCTGCCCGAACTGCATCGTCAGGTGGTCAAAGCAGGCGCTTTTCACGCATTTTTGTCCCAGGGCTTGTCCCAGCAGGAGTCAAATGACAATGATTTATAGACCTTTAAGACTCCTCATAACCCAAAGGTCGTAGGTTCGAATCCTACCCCCGCTACAAAACGAACAGCCGCAGAGTGATCTGCGGCTGTTCAATTTTGCTTTAGTTGAAACGGCGCGTACTTGCTAAGTATGCGCCGTTTCTAATGAGGTTCAGCAACTAGTTATGGTGTGCTTGAGGAAACCACAATGTAGAAGTTTTGTGCGGCTGTTGGTACGATTCCAGTGTGAGTGTACGACGTGCCGGATGTTGAGGCCACGAACGTATCGTACGGTCCATTTGAATTCGTGGCCGAGAAGATCTTGTAGTACGGCGCACCTGTCGAGGTCCAGCGCAGAACAATGTCACTTCCACTGCTCTGAATAGTTATGACCGGAGCTTCGAAGTTGAAGCCGCTTACTCGAATCATGCGATTGCCAAGTCGGGCATTCTCAGTTGCCGAACTCTCGTTGTACCAAGACTCGTCGCACTCATCGTAGAAGTATGAATTTCCGGCAGGCGCTTGGGTGTCCAGTGCAAAGGCAACTGGGCAATCACGCGGTTCGAGATTCTCCAAGACCAGATAGAACGGACCCGCAACCGGGACATTGCCAAACACAATATCAGTCCATGCGGCTCCGGCAGGCAAACCACCGATCGAATTCACGCTGCCAGTCGTGTCGGAGGCAACCGTCGTTCCGGGCGTTCCGGCCGGGCCGTCGGCCAGCTGAACATGCACTACTACCGGACCTTTCAAGTTGGTCGGTGCAGTGGGATTAACTGCATACTGAGCAGCACACAGGTTAAATGGATAACTGCCCGGATCGTAATACACTGCCCACTTGAATCCCGGTCCATTAACCCAGTTGTAGTTCTCAGCAGATCCATCATCGTACGAAATCCATGGAACGCATACATCGCCGATGTCAAAAGTCAGATGACCTGCGTCGGGTACACGATCGCTCAATCCCTGGGGATCTACCGCCATCACAAAGTACTCGTAATGACCTGAAACAGCTGCAGGAATTACTGCCGAATACTCATCCGGGTTCCCAGTTGGAATGAAGCTAATTGAGTCGTAAGCGCCGCCACCGACGGTTCTATAGTAAGCGCGGAACGTATTGAACGCTGGATCGTCATCCACTAAGAAAGCAACGAAAGTCACCGAGCCTGCCGCCTGATCAGCTTGTTGCTTATGCGAGACAGCGGGTCTCTGACCAATCGCGAATGAAGCGTCCGAGATATCCATTATCAGGGAATTGGCAATTCCCTTAACTCGGACGCGAGCGTTGGCTGTTGCGGGACCAGTGACCGTCCAAACAAATGCCTCCGAAGCGGTGGGGGCGAGCAGTTCCCATGCTCCTGCGGGGTAGTTTCTGTTCAACTCCACCATGGCTGGTCCCAGACCGGTCGAAATCCAGAATATCTCAAACTCTTCACCGGGAACCAACAACTCACCACCATTAGGAGCTTGCAGCTGCACAATCGGAACGGCAATTGTGAAGTTGGCATCAGATGTATCCCCGAATTGCGGCTGAGTGACGCTTGTCACACGAATTCGAGCAGTAGTCGTCGCCGCCCCGCCCGCCTGCCAAGTGTAGACGCCATCATTCAAAGTATTCAGCACGACATCTTCCCATGCGCCTGCAGGGTAATTTCGATTCAAGTGAATGTTCACATTGCCCGAAATTGCCGAGGTCTGCCAGAGAAGATTATAGCTTTGCCCAATGTAGTAGGTTTCTCCACCATTCGGGTTGTTAACTGTGACAGAGGCATTCAATTGGCCTGACGGGTCGGTCGTATACATTACTGAGCGGCCTCCAATCAAAGACGCGGCACCGGGGCCATACGTATTCCAGAAGTAGTAGTCGATACCCGTTGAATGGTCGCTATTCTGAATGCCGACTGACGCATAGTCGTTGTCGTTTGTTGCACTATTCGGGCTAAGGTTCACAGTATTATACTGCACCTTTATTTTGCCGTCGCCCGTCGCAGACGGATAGAATGCAGGGTCATACAAGATGATCTGGAAAGTCTCGACGACGCTGGTCCAGAGCGTCCGTGCGCGCCATTCAACGACGTAGAAGTGTTCGACTGCGTTGTGGTAAACGTAAACGTTTTCATTTGCGCCGGAGACCTTCAAGTCATCCCAATAAGCTGCTACCATGTTCGGCGGCCCTATCGGAGTTCCCATTCGATAATTGCGGAAATCTATCATCGTTGGGTAGTTTCCAAAAGCGATCCACCCATTTGAACAGATTGTTATGGTATCGAAGGATTGGCCGTAGAAAGTGAAACTAAAGGGAATCCGCCTCACTTGCGTGTCATCATCATCTTCCGCAACGTCGGTCATGTTGAGAGAGGTGCCGGACCCGCCGAATGCCGGTGCTATCTCAACCCACGAATACATGGAGGCGACTCCAGGCTGAGCTTCCGTGTTATCAAAAGCATAGTACCCGTACGCATCCGGTCCAGAAGGACTTGTTGTGGTAAAGGTGCCAATGGTCAGATTGAAATTCGTACTGTCACGGAATCCATTGTCATCAAAGACAACCAATTGCATAGGAGCAATGTGCCCATTAAACATGGCGCTGCTGATCGAAATCGAAAATGTGTTACCTGCGCTGCTGCCATTCGCACCCGCGCTTATGTTGCCAAAAACCCCAACCGAGTCCGTGACGCTGACGCGCGGATCATATGATCGAAGGATTCCATCTGCACCAACGAGCGGGCGCGCGCCCGAGTTCGTGATTGTGGGTGTAAATGTTCCAGACTCATTGGGATCGAGGTTGCCGCCTGGCCCACCGAAAGTGAATGAAGAATATGTGACATCCGGTGCTGCCGGAGTTAGATCAATTCTAACTTGGAAATTTCCTTGTGCGGAGGTCAGATTCAGATAAAGGGCAACTGGTTCGCCATTGAAAACGGATGACACATGAACACGGAATGATGAAATCGGTCCGCCCGTACCACCCGACGAAATGTTGGGATAGGATTTCGATCCATCAATAATGGTAACGCCTTGCGCGGCACTCGTCAGAATACCGGAAATCCCCGATACGGTGTTTGTGCCAGTATTCGTGAGGACAATGTTGAGGTCTACCGTCTCACCAGGATTCAGAATGTCGTCGTTATTCCCAAAAGTGCCGCCGACGTTATCATCATCAATGGCAACGGAAGAGAAAGCAAGATTTGCAGCTACAGTGTTAACAGTAACTGAACCCAAATAAGGCAACTGGTCTTCCTTGGTCACCGTGACCAGCAATGTTCCGACAGTCGGAGTTGCTATGGGGAGGTTGACTTGTCCATTTGAATCAGTGTACCCGCGCGCGAACGTCTCAGTTCCTTTCAGGAGACTAACTAACGCGCCTTCGACATTCGCAGCTAACGGATTCGTTACGGTGACCGTCATATTGTTCGTGCCGCGAGCAATGCTGACAGGATGGGAAACACTCGTTGAGTTGGGTGTCTTCGTCCAAATCTTGGCGGCGGGATCTCCCATTAGATTGGTCCAGAAGCAGAAATCCGTGACTGAAGAAGGCCGGAAGTTCTGATAATTCTTGTAGAGTTCAATCTTGCCGGCGATATTGATGATTCCCATTTCGTGAATGTCGAGCGCATAAATACCATACATGGCGCCTGCGTCCACGATATTGTTATAGGGAACGTGCGTTCCCGATCCGAGCAGCCCAACACAACCAATCGCCCCACGAGGAGACGTATTTGTTTGCGTCGGCGGAATCAGCCACTCTTCCGAGAGACCTTGCCCGGCAGAATTGAAATTTCCTGTACCACAAGTCATCGAGTAAACGAAGGGCATTGCACCACCAACTGTTCCGCTTCCTCCAACGGCAGGGGCACTTGCCAAGTCATCATTCGTCATTTCGCTGATCCAAGACATGCGGTGATTGAAAACACTTATCAAGTTGTCGAGGATGTCATTTGTCTGCGCTGATGAAATGCCAGACGGAAATACTTGCACAGGAGGGCAGGATTGGCCCCGCTGAAGCATGATCTGCCGTGTATACTCCTTGGTGGAGGGATTCGAGAAGACGAAGCTCGTGTGCGCCGCACAATGTGCTCGCGTGAACCAACCCATATTTCCAGTGTAAGGATTGGACTCGTAGTTGATCGTCTTAGTAACGAGGGCAACCAGTGTCGGAGCATCCTCCGAGGGCAGGCGTCCAACAGCAATGTCCGGAACGGGGTCAGGGTTCTGACCGCCGGATGGGCTCAAAACACCCAGATAGTTGTCGTATCCTTGCGTACTGTTGCCAGTAGGAGTAGAGAACGTCGAAGAGGCGCCCGGATCACCGATCATACACACGAACTCCAGTTGTCCGTTGGAAGCCGTGTATTGGCTGCTGATGTAGTCGCGTACATTAGTCGCCGTCGTTCCAGTCGTTCCAAGTGTGACGTAGGAGGCATCGAGTCCCTTTCGGCGATGCCAATCGACTAAGCGCTGAGCTTCAGTCGTGTTTGTGGCATTATTTGGACAGATGACAAGGTACTTTCCAGGCAACACAGGCAACTCGTCCAGACTGCTTCCCGGGAAGTTCTCGAACCTTGTATAGAGCTTTTTGAAACTGGGAGAGATGTATTCGGGATTAACCACAATCTCATTCTCTCCAATACCGCCAATATCCTCGACCACGACTTCGATGTTATCGTAAACTCGTAACTCGCGTCTGACAGGATTGTACTGGACCGGGGCAACCGTAAGCGCGACAAATCGCACGTCCCGAAGCGTGGCTGGCGTCGAAGCCACCGCAATCTGCTCCGGGTACCAGGCATCCTGACTATATGTGGCCGCATCATAGGCAAAAGCCATGTCGTCAAGTCGGTTAGCCAACTCTTCACCCTCGTACGGCTGCTTCGGCGACACATCCACATTTGACACAAGAGTGAATGAACTCGATGACACATTTACCCTGACATTTCCGGTCGGACTAATCATCAGAAGCTTGGAAACCCTGGGAAGCTCAGGCTCTCCTTGCTCGACAGTCGAACCCTCACCAGCCATGGTTACGCGGGTAAATGGCTGTCCGTCGAATTCCATTTGTTGGTAAATGAGTGCAGGATCGAAAAATCGGACGTGAACTGAAGCCGGATTCGGGCTAATCAGCTCAAAAGGCATCGGCGTCACAGCAGCTGGTCCCGAAAACTCCCAGAAATTGGCTGGCGTTTGGGGCATGCCGGATCCATTGCCGCTGGATTGGGAGGCCGGGGACAAAGATGACATCGAAAGCATCCCGCAGACGCAGAGCACGAAGAAAATGCCGGGGCGAATGTTCATTAACATCTGACCGCTCTTTCTCTCACTTGATTCAACATAATTACGACGAATATTAAATTTAGCACAATCTTGCCGCTAGTGCAACGATGTCTCACCGCGAATTCAATTTCGCACTTGAACAGAAGTACATAAAAAACAACGTTTTTAAACAAGATTCGTGAATAGTGCGAACTTCATTACGCACACGCCTCGGAAAAGTAACAATTTGCACGCCAAGTAAAAAACGGCAAAAAAAAAGGCTGGCGAGAGTCGCCAGCCCAATTTTGGAAGCAGAAATCTAACGCTACTGACCAGACCAACCCACCACGTAATAGAACATTTGTGTTGCGGTCGCACCACCTAGGATCGTGAAAGAATTGTCCGACGTCTCACCTTCCAAAGTCATGAACGGTTGAGCCGGCGTGTTGCTGCTAAAGATGCGATAGGCCGTGTTTTCGTCGTTTGCCCACCGAAGAATTACATCCTGGCCATTGACTGAGATGGTCAAACCAGCCGGCACCAACGGACCACCAGCACTTCCGATTCCATAGATCGACACATCATCCAAATACCAACCTTCACGGTTTGTTCCGGCATCTGAAGCAAACCGCCAACGAAGTCTAATATCACTTTCTGCATAGGCCGATAGATCAAACTGTTCGCGAGTCCATGCGTCAATTGTCCCTGAATAGCAGTCCTGTCCTGAAACCGGGCCAGAGTATGGATTGCCGCTGCCCGCGGTATAGCGCGTTGTCTTCGGATAGCCTTCGTTCGGGTGTATAGTCGTGAAAGGACCCCCATCTGCGGAAATCTCCAGCCAGCCTCCGTCGTAAGCGGAGTCCGGGTACTGGTTAGACAACTCGCCCTCAATCTGCTGCCAAAATTCGAGGACTGCATTCGCTGGCAGATTGGTTATGAGTGGCGACATCAATTGCGCATCGAGCAAGTTCGAGTAGGTTCCAGTTCCAGTATCGCCGCACTTGTATGAGTTCGCGCCACTTAGCGAACGTTCAGTGCTGATGTGCCATTGATCAATCCATCCGGCAGGAGACGAATGGGTCCATCCCGGCGCGGCAGTGTCAAATGCCTCATGCAAAACAACCACAATCGAGGCAATGGTGAAGTCCCCCGCACTCGCCGCAGAGGAGTCCGGGGTGTTGACAGAAGTTATACGAATTCTGCAGTTCGAAGAGGAGGGACCAGTGACCACATATGTATGCTGACCGTCGTTGAGCGTATTTAGGGCGATCGGCGTCCAAGGACCCGCCAATCCACCGCGCGAAAGCTCAACATTAACGTTTCCAATCACCGATCCCGGAGACCAGACAATCGTCACAGACGAGTCCTGAAGCCACATTTCGCCGCCATTGGGTGAGAGCAGTGCGAAGCGTGGGTCAATCGCGCCAGTGAGGTCCGTCGTGAACATAATGGCGCGCCCATCGACAAGTGGTGTAGAGCCGGGCGTCACAACATTCCAGTAAGTGATTTCCAGTCCAGCAGTGTGATTGTGGTTCTGAATGCCTACAGTCGCCCAGTCATTATCAAAAGATATAGAATTCGGACTCGGATTGACGTCCAGATACTGAACAAGGATTTTACCGTCACCTGTTGGACTTGGGTACGCGAGCGGGTCGTACAAGATGATCTGAAAAGTCTGATTCGCGGCAACCCAGGTACAACGAGTAATCCACTCAATGATGAATCTGCCATTCGTTGCATCGTTCTGGACATAGACGCCGCCATTGGCCACACCAGTAACAATCAGGTCGTCCCAATAAGCCGCAACCATGGACGGGGGTCCAAGCGGCGAGCCCATGTGGAAGTTTCGATAATCAATTTGGTTGGAGCTGCCGAAAGAGATCCAGCCGTTGGAGCAAATGGTGATGGTGTCGTACTGCTGACCATAAAATTGGAAGGTGAAAGGGAGGACTCTTATCGTAATGTCGTCCTGATCTTCACCACCGTCAGTAAAGCCAAGTGACTGACCTGAACCACCGAGGCTCGGTGCAATCTCGATCCACTCAAACTGGGGGTTTGCACCTGCAGGCTGCGTGTCGGAATTTTCGTACGCGAGATAGCCATACGAATCAGGTCCAGTGGGGCTGGACGCGGAGGAAGTTCCGACCGGAAGCAGGAAGTTGGTTGAATCTACGACTCCATTTCCGTCCGCAACAACAAGCTGCATACTTGCCTGATAGCCGCCGGGAGTGGCAGCAAGCGCACTTATGCCGAATGGATTAACAACATTTGTTGATGTGCCACCCGGATTCACGTTTCCAAACGAGCCGATAGAATCAAAGACTGAGACGTAGCTGTTCAATGAACGCAAGGTTGAATTCGCTGCAACAAAGCTGCGTGAACCGTTATTCTGCATGGTCACAATGAGGTTTCCGCTGTCTCCTGGGTCGAACTGACTGTTGCCGTCTGAAAAAACGCTGGATACGTAGGCGACACTTGCTGCGGAGGGAACCAAGTCAACTCGGACAGTCTGTGATCCAGCGGAAGAAGTGGTGGATAAGAAGAATGTCACTGGTTCGCCGTCAAACACTGCACCAATATTCACTCTGAAAGGCGTTGTTGGGCCGGATGTCGCTCCAACATTTAGATTCGGGTATGACTGCACACTATTGACAACGCTGACACCCGGGCTGGCACTAATCAGAGTTCCCGTGATGCCGGTTACGGCCTGTGAAGTGCCTGTATTCTGCAGGACAATACTCAAGTCAACAATCTCGCCCGGATTCAAAATGTCGTTGTTGTCGCCAACCGTACCACCTACGTTGTCATCATCGATCGATATGCTACTATACGATAAGGACGCCGCGACATTAATCACGCTGATTGTTCCGACAAATGCCTTCAAGTCCTTACCTGAGACGACTATGTCAAGCGCTCCCGTCGTTGGGAGACTGACGGGCAAATTAATCTGTCCGTTCGCATCCGTGTAGCCACGAGAAAACGTCTCCGTTCCTTTGGTCAGGCCGACCAAAGCGTCTACGACAGGAGTGCCACCTGAAGTAACGGTCACACTTACGTTGTTTGTTCCGCGCGTGACGTTTATCGGATGTGAGACGCTAAGAGATCGAGGGATGGAGAGATAGATAGGAACTCCTGGATCGCCTTGCAGATTGCACCATGCGGCAAAATTGCTGACATCGGAAGGGAAAACCGCATTGTAGTTTCGATACAATTCGAGCTTGCCCCCCACCACAGCCATACCGGTTTCCCGGATGTCGTAGGCGAAGATTGTCTGCATACCCCCGCCGTCAAGAATGTTGTTGAATCGCGTATGCGTGCCAGCCCCGGACATTCCTACACATCCAATGGCTTTATCGGTACGCACAAATGCTTCATTCAACGAAGACCCTTGACTAAAGGACCCTGTTGCACAGGTTACAACCCATACATAAGGCAACTGGTCTCCAACGTTGACACCGCTAAGCTGCGTGTCGCTAAACTCGCCAATCCACGACAATCGATCATTAAATACTGTAACTCCTGCGTTCAGACGTGACTCGAGAATCGGCGTACTCATGGCGCCGGAAAAGACGTCAAAGTGTACAGTCGGGACACCATGTTGCAGCATAATCTGCCGCATGTACTGTTTCGTCGATGGGTTTGAAGGAACCTGACTCGTGTGCGCCGCACACCAAGTTCTTTCATACCAGCCTGTTTGTGCCATGTACGGATTGGCTTCATAGTCAATAATGGAACTGATCATAATGCCAAGATCGCCGCTACTCGTGGCTGGAAGCCTGCCAACTGACAAGTCAGGTACCGGATCTGGATTGCCACCGCTCATGGTTGCAAACGTATTGTCGAGTGCAGTACCCGTTGCAATCTGATAGGGAGCTGTCGCATTGGGATCACCGACAAGAGTTACCGCTTCAAGGGTTCCGTTACTGCTATTGTACTCGTTGACGATGTAGTTGCGAATACTCGTTGCGGTTGTGCCCGTTTGAGTCGTGGTGGCAATGTAGGCATCAATCCCGCGCTTGCGCCGCCAGTTTACAAGATTGGTTACCGAACTGACTACGGTTGCATTAGGATCGCAGATGTATAGGTGCTTGCCAGGCATGACGGGCAGCTCATCCAGATAACTGCCTTCGAAATTCGGGAAAGTGCGGTAAAGTTCTTTGAATGCCGGTGAAAGCGACGTAGCTGTGTGACTAATCTCATTTGCTCCTGTCCCGCCAGCATTATGAATCGCCACATCCACCCGGTCATAAGTCCTAACCTCACCTGTGACAGGATTCACTTGTACGGGATACACCGTCAGCACGACGAAACGCACATCACGAAAAGTTGCAGGATCACTTATCTGCACGATCTCTTGTGGATACCAATCGTCACGTTCGTAGTACTCAGGTTGGAACAACTCAGAGGCACCATCCAGCGCGCGTTCTCCCTCTTGCAGGGGGACATGCGGCGACGGAGGATTTGGAAGGTTTGTCGCTACGTAGTGAGAGTCGACAACGACCGCACTGAAGTTTCCACGATTGCCAACCATGACTAGACGCACAATTCGAGGCAATTCCGGGGCACCAGGAATTTCTTCAACGCTTTCACCGTTCATCCGAATCGCGGAGTATAGATTCCCCTCGATTTCATCATCGTGAAATGTTACTGCTGGTGGGGTGAATGAAAGCCGGACCACTTGTGCATCAGATTGAAGGACATTAACTTCAGCGGATTCAATATCTTGTGGACCAGAATAGCGACTCGGAATAGAAGGCAGCGGGATCACCGACGTCCGACTTGAGTTCAAAGCAGCGGCCCCCGCCGAAACGACAAAGATGAGTATCAAAAGTGGCATTAGCGAGTGCCGAACCTTCATGGCGGTCTCCTTAACCCTCGAATATACATTAGTTGTGTAATTCATTACGCACTTCAACAAGCACTAAATATAGTTCCTCTTTTCGCGGAACGCAAGGGAAATGAGGTAGCAATCTCAATCATACTTGAAGACAATACTAAATAAAAGGACACTAATAGACGCGTGCACAGAGTTTCCCCTTGCCCGCGCATAGCTAAGGGCTGAAAGTGAAGGGTATCAGATTTGCACTTAACTGATACACTAATCGGGTCGATTACGTTCACTGCATATCAGGATCTTAACCTTTAGGTTTCACTTGAAAGATCAAGTCACGTCAACCAATAACAATTCTCTTGATACTTACGAGGCGGCCAAAGTAGGGAGCACGGAAAGCGCGCTACTGGCTGAAGTGGAAGCATTGCGAGATCGGCTTGCCGAGCTTGAAGATCTTGAGGTCCAGCGCCTCACGGAAGAGCAGGAGAGGTTTGATTCTCTCAACGTGCTGGATGAATATGCACAACAGCTTGAGGAGAGCAGGGACAAGCTTGCCCGGCTATTGCAGGCTGGTGTGGCAATCGAAGAAGCGCGGACCACTCACCAGATTCTCCAGAATGTGGCCAACGCTGTTGGGGCGGCAGGGTGGGCCTCGGCAGTTGTCTACTTGTTTGAGGATTTCGAGATTATTGAAGCGGCATACAACGGCGTATGCGACGAAGATCGCCGAGAGTTAGAGCGCAACCGACGCCCCGCGAACGAGCGGGCTAGGATGTACTCACAGGACTACGATGAGTTCAAAGTCAGTCGATCCTACTTTGTTCCAGCAGAACGGCTTCATGAGGTTATCCAGAGTCAATATATCGTGCCGGGGCGCAGGGAGGTGATGCCCGGAGATGACTGGGATCCGCTTGATCTGGCTTATGTCCCAATGTACTCGAGTACTGGGAAAGTGATCGGGTCGATCAACTGTGATGATCCAGTGAACGGCAAACGGCCAAGCGCAGAAGTTTTTCAGTATTTGGAAATTTTCGCTGATCTTGCGGCAAGAAAGATCGAAACAGTCCGTCTGCTCAATCGACAGGCGGAAATTGAAGCAAAGCTGCGAGCGAGCGAGAAACTTTACCGAACAGTGTTTGACCGATCTGCGGACAGCTTTATTCTGATGGATGACCTGTTTCGCGAATGCAACGAGGCAACGCTTCGGACCTTTGGATGCGACAGGGACGACATTGTCGGCCATTCACCACTTGAATTCTCACCGAAGTTCCAACGAAATGGAGAGCGCTCGGACAAGCTCGCCAGTGAATACATCGCGAGCGCACGCGACGGCTCCCCTCAGAGCTTTGAGTGGCTTCACCTGCGTAAGGATGGCACGGAATTGGACTGCGAAGTCTCCCTTGGCGCGATTGACGTGGGAGACAGGCCAATGATTATGGCCATTGTACGCGATGTGTCAGAACGCAAGAGGGCTGCGCACGACAAGGAGACGGCGGCCATTGCATCGCAGCTCTTCCTTTCTTCCCGAACGCCTGATCTCGTATACTCACAGCTCCCGAAAATACTTGTATCGAGGTTCGGGGTTAGTGCTGCTGCCATTGAAATCTATGACGCTGCAGCAGATGAAATGATACTGGTAGGCGAAGACGGAACAGGACTTCCCTTGGGATTCCGTGTTCCTCTGTCGATGTCATTTACCGGCACGGCGACCAGAACGGGTGAAGCAATAGTTGATCTGCAGGTGGGAAGGCGCGCAGACTTTGCCCACGCGGACTTAAGACGTACGGGTATGCAGAGTATAGCTTGCGTGCCTCTCCGAGTCCGCGATCAGGCGATAGGTGTCATCTGGCTCGGCGACGTACGAGTACTGCCAAACATGGCACAGTTTGCAATGCCGCTGCAAGTTATTGCAAACTACCTCGCACAGGCAATAGACCGTTATCGTGCCGAAGAAGAAATGGCCGATTTGAAACACTTCTTTGAAAGCCTGCTTGATAACCTCCCAGCTCAAGTGTGCGTGTATGACAGCTCCGGTAATTATCGGTACGCAAACAGGGCAACTGCCGACGATGATTGGTTAGCCGAATGGATAGTTGGTCGTAATGACGGCGAAGTTGCAGCACGTCGCGGCTGGCCTGAGCCCATTGGCGAACAAAGAATGTCGGCATTAGCACAGGCAGTGTCGAATCGAAGACTCATTCGATTTGAAGAGTCTCTGCGAGATTCAAGTGACAGGGAACGCTACTTTTTGCGAATGATGAGTCCGGTTGAGGATGACCATGGAAACATCGACCACGTCATCGGCTATGGACTGGACATTACTGACACCAAGCTCTGGGAACAGGAGCAGAGGCTCCTGCTTCAACTCCCGACGGACAATCCCAATCCAGTGCTATCTTGTCACTCTGATGGCAGTATCATTTATATGAACTCTGCGGTGATGAAGCTTGCTGAGTCCGCAACAGACGGTCTGCCGGAAAGACTTTTGCCTGCAGATCATTCCACGATTGTATCGGAGTTGATTGCGAACAATCAAAGCGGAAAGCAGTGCACTGTTGACCTCGGAGCGCGGCGCTTGCATTGGACTTACAGCCTGACGCACAGTAATCAGGTCCATGTTTACGGAATCGACTTGAGCGGAGTGGAATACTCCGCGCAGCAGCGAGTAGCTGATCGCGTCACTCCTTCAAGCGAAGAGTACTCGAGGATACTGGGGAATGCAGCCTGGGTCATTGACAAACTTGGCAGAGTCAACTGGCTAACCGCAGGCGCACAAAGGCTCGCTGCGGAAATCGGCATTTCGTCTGTTGTTGAACTACTTGGAATGGACTTGTGGACTCGTGCGGTCAGCCTGCAATTGGAAGACGATTCGATAGATCAAGAGACGCAACGCGAGGGGAGGGCTTGGCATTGGAGCATCCGGCTTCTTGAAGGTGGCCGCATACTTGTCCAACTCGACGACTTAACTGAATTACGCGGGCTTCAAGACAAACTCAGACACGCCCAAAGGCTCGAATCAGTTGGACGGTTAGCAGGCGGCGTCGCCCATGACTTTAACAACTTGTTGACGGGAATCATGGGTAATCTTGAGTTGCTCGAGAACCGTCATGGCGGAGAGGAAGAGGATCGCAGTTGCATCCGCGATGCGGCGCGTGCTGCTGAACGTGCATCCAGTCTCGTGAAACAGTTGCTGAATTACACGAGGAAATCAGGCAGCAGGCAGCGAGCCATTGACCCAAATATCGTTTGTGAATCCGTTGCTCGAATGCTCTCGCGAACAATTGATCGGCGAATTCAGGTCCAGTCTGAATTGTCGCCCGACGTTTGGCAGATCTACGCTGACCCAAACCAGCTTGAGCAGATTCTGATGAATCTCGGCGTGAACGCAGCTGACGCAATACAGGAGAGAAGAGCGGGAACGTCCGATGATGGCGAAGACTATAAGATTGTGATTCGAACAGGCAACACTACGAGTCGATTGGTCCGCGAAGGACAAACGAATAGCCAGCTATCTGATTGCATCGCTATTTCGGTGGAGGATAATGGCTGTGGGATGTCACCACAGATCAAAGGACGGATTTTTGATGCGTTCTTCACAACTAAGTCTGAACAACAGGGCACAGGTCTTGGCCTTGCCATCGTCTCCGAAATTGTCGGTCTGTTGGGGGGTGTAGTCGAGGTAAATTCTGAAGCTGGTCGCGGGTCGGTGTTCACGATCTTTCTTCCGCGTGCCGAAAACTCGAGACAGATTGGAATCGATGCGCCTGCGCGAAGACAGGAGCTTCAAGCAGGCGGAAGTGAGACGATTCTGTTAGTGGACGATGAGTCGGTTATTATTGAACTTGGCCGAGAGGTACTGGAACACCGAGGATATCGTGTGATTACGGCATTTGACGGTCCGGAAGCAATCGAAAAATTCAGAGCTCAAATCGGTGAGATTGATCTAGTAATTGTCGACCTGTGCTTGCCCAGAATGGGCGGGGAAGAGTTAATCGCGAGGATGCTCGCAGAACGCCCGGAAATCCCTGTGATTCTCTCCAGTGGCCTCCCAGAATCCGAGAGCCGCTACAGGAACATAAATCTCGGGTCCATCGCCTTCATTCAGAAGCCCTACAGGCCATCAGAACTCCTGACAGCCGTTAGAGAAGTACTTGATCATTCAAAACCGTGAGGCGAAGCAGGAAGGCTCACAGTTCATCAATTCGCGTAACTCATATTAAACAATAATTTATATGTCAAGAGCACTTCACCCGTGGTCTTGACTTTTTCTTGCTGATTATATACCATTGGGGTTCGCACGGCTTGCGGGCTGCCTCAGCCTCTGGCTGTTCTTGGTGGCTGTAGCTCAGTTGGTTAGAGCATTGGATTGTGGTTCCAAGGGTCGGGGGTTCGAATCCCCTCAGCCACCCAGATTTTCTTGAAGGCAAATTCGCGAACTGGCCCCATCGTCTAATGGTTAGGACTCGAGATTTTCATTCTCGCAATGGGAGTTCGATCCTCCCTGGGGTCACCAAAAGCCCCCGTCTATGGACGGGGGCTTTTACCTAAACTTTTCTCTCGTTCGTCTGCTCAAAGACGATGGAAAGAGTCCGGAGTTGAACGAACTGTACCTCCGACAACAAGTGCCGCGCTCACAAGCGTGAGATTCTTGACGATGTACTGGCCTTCGATCGTTAGGCCCCACGGAACGTGTGTGAAGCAGACATCCGGGAGTAAGACCAAAGGCAACATAGTTCCGGGCATCTGAAGCAGAAGCAGGAAGATTGAAACCCTAACCAGCGGACGGTATAGCATACAGACACCTATGGCGACTTCCCACCAACCCAAGATTGGGATGAAGACATCAGGTGGAAACCAGTAAACCGTTCGCCGCACCAAGTCGGCAGCAGGACTAACGCCAAGTGGTTTCAGCAAGCCGAACCAAATGAACACGACGGCAAGCGAGTAGCGTAGCAGCCGCATACCCCACTTCGCCATCCAACCCGCTAATTTTCTGTCGAGTTCGTTAATGAAGCCAGTCATGACTTGTTCGCTTTTACAATTCCGGACTCTTGTTTTTCCAATGTAGTAGACGCCGTTATTGCTTTTGCGCGATTCAACGTCAACTTCTGCATTATGTCCAAGTCAACATCATAGCTTCGGCGAACCAGCATACCTGCAAGTGGCCAAAAGATAAAGTTCATTTGATCACTTTGCCATGCGTTCTGGTAGAATAACCAGCTAACATACAGGAAAGTCATTCCTTCCAGCATCCGCCCATATACACGGTCTTGTTCGTCATCCGAAGCCCTCAAGTGCCTCCCGCGGCGATAGATAAACCAGAGTACGAGCATGAAAAGTATAAGACCACCGTATCCATACTCTGTCAACATCCACGGAATCGTCGCAGCACTGGAGGTTAACCCAAAACCTGCGAAGTACTCGGCCTTTCGATCCTTCCGATCAGATACATAGGACAACGTTATCGACCCCGGGCCGTTGCCCAAGAGCGCAGTTTGCGGCGACGATGCCGCGAGTCTCATTGCGCTGACGAAGCGAAAAGTTCGTTCAGTGCGGCCATCCGCAGATGGTTCAAGTTCGCGCTCAAAAACTTCAGGAAGGCGCATGACGTAGGTCAAAGGATTCCTACCTTCTCGCCAAAAACCTGTCTGAACGATGATATAGTCTGTTAGCACGACCATAATGACGCCTACAAGTCCCAGCATAATGGCAAGTGCAGGCGACTTGAACATATCCCCACGCGCCATAAAGACTACAAAAAGAGGGAGAAGCAAGAAGAAGAATTTCACTTCTCCGAGGATTACGCCGGGCAAAAGCAGGAACATTGCCCAAAGAAACTGGCCGCGGGGCTTCTTCTCTTCGAGCATTCGTGCAATCATGTAGGCGTACATAACAAGAACAAATAGTGCGACTGCAGGCGACTGATTGCGGCCGAACGACCCGCTCAACTCATCTTCCGAGACCCATTTCAGGAATTGCCACTGTGCGAGAACTATCGGTGTCTGCACCAGTGCTATCAAGAAAAGGAATCGAATGAACTTATGAATCCCTGATGGTTCGGGGTGTAGTCCAGCCGCTGCCAAGAACAGCAGAAGGTAACGAAAACCGACCCGCATGCCAAGTACCGATGTACTGGCAGGAAGACCATTAATGAGTGCAGAGAGAACTGCAAACACCAACACCACCAAAATCAGCTTTTCTGCGGCGAAGAACTTGTGCTTGGCAGTGAAAAAAGTCAGCCCGTAGCGGGTCGCGAACAAGACCAACAGTATATCAATGAGCCAAGTGGCTTCTCGGGGTATCAATCCCCAGAACTCGGCGATCCAGTCAATAGAGTAGACCAAAACGCCGAGAACGTAAAGCGAAACACGGGGAGCAACAAAGAAGCCGACAGCAAACGGAACCCCTAATGCAGCAAGGTAATAGAGTTCGTTGGAGGGGTCAGAACCTTCCAGGAAGGCGAAAATCACGGCCGTATAGAGGACGGCAAGTCCCCCAAAAAGCACGGCCATAATCGTTCGGTCAAGGTTCAAACTTAGTTCCTTAAAGAAGTTAGCTTAGTTGTTACGGCAAAGCTCATGCCGCTTTCCCAAATCTTGGGGACAACTTCCCATGTATTCAATAGAATCTGTAAATTAAGAAGTTTGGCCGCGAAAACAAGTGCTTGGCCAAATTGACTTTTAGGAGAAATACAATGACTTCCAACAAGGCCTGCTGCTGGATACTCGGTATTCTTGCCGGGGGTTTCATCCTGATGACATTGATCTTCGCGTGGGGAGTGTCTCGTGCAATGAGCGGCGCGTTATCCGGCAATTTTCCGCAAGGCAACCTGCTCAAGAAGGACACTTGGCTGATCCTTGCCCCAGCGGGCGAGATAGAAGATTACCATACTGAACCAGATTTTGCCTTCTGGGCGGACGACCGCGGGTCGTCTCTGAATGAAATGCTGAGGGCTCTAAGAGCTGCGGCACAGGACGAGCAAATTTCTGGCGTAGTTATCAGGCCGCAAGGATCGGTCGGATTCGCGACACTTCGGGAGTTGCGCGCTGCCATTTCCGACTTCAAGTCCTCTGGAAAACCTGTCTATGCGCATCTCGATTTGGCAACCGATCGCGATTACTATTTGGCGAGCGTTGCAGATAGCATCTTCTTGATGCCGGGCAGAATGAGCGGAATAAACTTCGGAGGGATCGCATTTAGCACGACGTATCTCAAGGGTACGTTTGACAAACTTGGTATTAAGTTTCACGTCCTGCATGCCGGGCGTTATAAAGGAGCCTTGGAGGAGTTAGCCAAAGACAGTATGTCTGCTGAGTTACGTGCGAGCTACGAATTCGTGTTTAGCGACTTGTTTGAACGGTACCTTTTGGAGACATCCGCGAGCCGAGGAGGATTCTCCTACGCCGATCTTCGCAGAGAACTGTTGGAAGGCGAGCAACTTATCTTGGGGAGTAGCTACTGTCTCTCACGCGGCTATGTTGACGCCCTTGAAGAGTGGCCGGTCTTGCGGAATCGGCTTAAGGGTATCAATGAGGAATTCGAGTCCGTTTCTGCTAAGTCGTACTTGCGCAAGACACGCCACAAGTCAATGACACCGAACCAGACCAAAGTCGCCGTTCTTCATGCAGAGGGCGAGATATCATTCGGGAACAGCGGAGTACTTTCCGAAGAGGGCATAACCGCAGACCGGATCACAAAGGACCTTGAGGAGTTAGCGGACGACGATGACGTAAAGGCCGTAGTTCTGCGTGTCAATTCCCCTGGCGGTTCAGCGCTTGCATCCAAGCAGATACTGGAGGCTGTCAAGCGCGTTAAGCAGAAGAAACCGGTTATTGTATCAATGGGAAGAATTGCGGCCTCGGGAGGATATTACATCTCTGCAGCGGCGGATAACATTGTCGCGGAGCCAAACAGTCTTACAGGTTCGATTGGCGTCGTGACTGCCCTCCCCTCGGCAGAGGAGCTGTTCAAGAAGGTTGGCGCACGTGTCGAGACAATTTCCTACGGGCGCTGGGCGAATTTTTTCCGGTTGGATAAGTCAATGACAGCGGAGCAGGAGCGAGTGCTTCGTGATTTGATTGACTCTGTATACGATGAATTCAAGGAAGATGTCATGGAAGGAAGGGGCCTTACGGCAGATGAACTTGACTCGATTGCGGAAGGCAGAATCTGGACAGGCAGCCAGGCTCTCGAGCGTGGATTGGTGGACACTCTCGGCGGTGTTCAAGACGCTGTAAAGATCGCGGCCCAACGGGCAGGTCTCGCTCCTGGCGAGTACGGAGTTTCAAACTACCCAAAGCAAAGAGACTTCTTCGAATTCGTGGCAAGAAGGCTAATGGTCAAAATGGAAGAGCTTGAGCTTCTACAGAGCGGCCTTCGTCATCCGGAAGACCCGCAAACGCTGATCAAATTCCTAAGAAGATACTTTGACCGGGCTGAGTTCCTGCAGACTATGCTGCCCATACAATTTGAAATGTAGTAGCGTCAGATCACTTACAGAAGACCCCGCCAATCAGCGGGGTCTTCTTTTGATTTCTCAATTGATTCTTACTCCGAGCCGGGTGAGCAACCGACGAAGATCTCATAGGGGCCAGTGGTGCCCAATGCGCCACTAACTTCAAAGAAATAGGTACCCGACGGCAATGTCATAGTGACGCGACTGTCCGTTCCCACAGGCACTCCATCGCCTGCCCCGTTGAAGTCATTGTTGACTGATAGCGGTGCTTCGCATGTGACAGGCCACACTCTGAGGAGTGAATTCAGACCTTGCTCGTAGCCAGTACGGCCAGGAGTGTCATCCGCATAAACGGAAACGGTAACCTCTCGTGGACCGTTCTGCACCGTGAGAGCATATACGTCCAGATCACCCTGCTGGTCAATCAGACCGCAGTAACCCTGTCCGCAGAAAATCGTGTTGGAAAAAGCGTCACAACCCTCTGGGAACGACTCCTCATGCACCGAGTAGTCCGCAGGGCACTCAGGATCAGTGATCGGTGGAATGCAAGAGTTTCCGTGGAAAGTGACCGTAAGGCGAAAGCTCCCATGCGCGGCTGGCGTTGCGCCATCTACGCAAATGTAGTAGACACCCGGCTCAAAGCAACGGGCAACGCCTGCCTGGAGAGTAATCGGGGCATCGCAAAGCAGCGGATTATTGTCATTAGCCGCGAATAAAACCGCATCCGGACTGTTGCAACAGCCTCCTGTCCAGATACAAAGGTAGGTGTCGAAACCCGATCCGCATGTGGAAATCGTGATACTGTCACGGTAGAGGACCTGAAGGCGCATAAACGCATCGCGCCCATAGCGGCACGTCGGGTAGCTGCAGTTGTTCTGCTTGTTCGTAGTTTGACCATTGTTGTAGTAAGACCAGACAACTCCGGAATCCGGGCCGGTGATCATCACTCCCGGACAAGTATCTGACAGCTCATCGAGTGAACTTACCTCGGTTCGTCCATAATTCTCGGGATGAACCAAACGATCCAGTTCGAAGTACCTGTTGTATAGCTCTGGTGGAACGTCGCGATCAGTAGCCTTAAAGTCCTCAATTTGCTGGAAAAGACCCCAAAGTTCTCTAACTTCAGGGCTCACTTGTGAAGAACTTTGTTGAGCAAGTCCGGGCACTGCGAGTAGTGCTGTAACCGCCAACAGACAAAGGACGTGCTTCATGTTATCTTCCTTCGTTTCAAGGAGGGAACGTCAAAACTTTGCCTGTGAACCCGCAATAATTGCCGGGATAACCAACGGCACGACAAAACCGTTCCCTAAGATTATAAAAAACAATTACAATGTAGGTAGTGCCTCACGTGGACACTTCCTTCAACGGCACTTACCATACTGTGGGCAAAAGCCGCTCCAACCTCAAGTTAAGAAATCTGCACGTTAAACTTGACTCAGCCTCTCCAAACAGCTATCTTCCTGAAATAGATAAAGGTAGGAGTGTGGCTAGTTCCCACCAGCGAGGCTGCAACCGTGCAGACAGCAAGCCTATACAAAATACGGACTTCTCGAGCCAGTTGTCAAGTCTTCTCGCGCCCCAAGGGAACCATTAGAGTCATTTCATTGTTCCCTAAAACATACTTACCACACTTCAGGGTCACATTCATCAGGTATCAAATGGTTCAGAAGCTCCTCCACGTTGCGCTCCTTGCAGTATTGCTGAATTTGCAGCCACTTCTGTCTCAGCCGGCGCCCTTTGGACTCTACGAGAATGCTGAGTTTTCGCCGGACTTTGAACTACTGGAGTTCAGTGAGAGCACACTTCTGTTTCGGCTGTCAATGACCAGGCTGCAGCCGACGGGAGCTATTGACTTCTTTCAGAAGTTACCGGGCACGTGGGCAGACTTGAATTATAATGGTCACCAGGTAATGCCGAGGTTTACTTTCTACCTTGCATTGCCAAACACGGGCAATCCGACTGTCACGGTGCTTGATTGGCAGACCATCTCACGTTCAACTATTCCGCGTGTCATCCCAGAGAATACCGGTTCTCCGGTGCGCCTTGGAGAAGTTGGCATCTTTGCTGGCGTGCGCTTAGTGCCGGTTACGGTTAAGCCATTCACATATGTGAACAACCAAAGTAGCTGTCTGGTTATGTCTGAAGCCACAATTCGAATTGATATTGATGGCCAAAGCGGTCCGAACCCTTTGACATCCACCAGACTAGCATTTTCTGAAGTTTCGCGAGACGTATTCAAGTCACTCGTCGCCAATTGGGAGAGTATACCTAACATCTCGGTCACCGAGCCCTCGCATATGCTGATGGTGATTCCAGAGAGCTACCTCGGCACGATGTCGGATTACATCCTCTGGAAACGGCAGATGGGCATTCGAGTGACTATCGTTCCCGCAGGCGAAATTAGTTCAGACGGCACCGGCAATCTACTGCGCAATCGTATTCAGCAGGAACTCGCAAACTCATCTCCCCGTATTGACTACGTGGCTTTAGTCGGCGATGAGACAGTTATCCCAATTCGTTACCGATACACGGAAGATCCAGTCACGAGATTCAGCGATTTCTCGCTTGCGGGTCAGTTTACGAACGAGGGATACTTTTCGGAGCTTGAGGGCAATGATGTCTTTCCTGACGTATTTCTTGGACGTTGGGTGGTAAATAGCCAAGCGGAGGCGAGGTCTATCGCAGCCCGCACGGTTCAACATGAGCGTGACACCTTTGCCGCCGATTCGCTTCGCTTTGAACGGGCCGCCGTTGCCGCAGACTACACCGAAGTCACTCAACGCCTGACCAAGCAGCGCGCGAGGGAAATAATGCTGGCAGGTGGCATCTCCCAGGTGGATACGCTATGGGGGGATCAGAACCCTGGTCCCCAACTTCTGTTGGGCTGGCTAACCGAGGGGCTGTCGTTCGTAAATTATCGCGGCTCCGGTTGGCAGCAGGGCTGGGCGGGCATTAGTTTCTATTACTGGTCAGTACCTCAGATATCAAACGCAGGCAAGCTCCCCATTGTTACGGGGATCGGATGCGGCGTTGGCAAGTTTGATGCACCAGAGGCTCAGTGCTTCGGGGAAGTCTGGATGTTACACGGAACAGTGACGACACCACAGGGTGCGGCGGGCTTCATAGGTCCGTGCTGGAATACGCACACTGTGTATAATGACTGTTTAGATACTTGCTTGTATAGAGCTATGCTGGACTACGATATCAGGAACCTCATGCCGGCGCTTACTGCCGGCAAGATGTACAGTTGGGCTGTTTTCAACGAGTTCTTGGGCGAAGGTCCTGTCGAAGAGATTTGCGAAGTGATGTTTCGACAGTATCTCGTGTTAAGTGACCCATCGTTGCAGCTTTTTACAGATACTCCTGTGCGGGCAATGCTCACGATGCCGACCGCGATGCCGTCCGGCCCCTATCAAGTACCTGTGACAGTGAATCAGGGACCTGCTATTGAGTCGGATAGCCTCACGGTGAGCTTCAGCACTTTATCAGGCGTTGTACATTCCGGGCGAATTCCTTCCACGCCCGGTCAGTGGTACGTTCCCGTAGATTTCGACTTTGGCGAAGAAGTGACTGCTACCGTGACCGCACCGAACGTTCTCGCCAGACAATGGCCGATTCAAGTTTCGCCGAGCGGTCCATATTTGACCCATCGAGGGGTGAGTTTTTCTGATGCAGCCGGGAACGGTGACGGAAGGATTCAGCCGGGCGAAACCATAGCGATCATTGATACGATGATGAACATCGGCTCCGACGCTGCCTTCCTCGTTCATGGTGTGCTGGGAACTGAGCAGCAGCATATCACTGTTTTGTCGAGTGAATCAGACTACGGGACTGTCGGGTCGGGTGAATCGAGCGTCGGGAGTCCATCTTACAGTATTAGTGTTGCGCCGGAGATTTCTGCTGCATCCACAATTGTAATGGAATTGACATATAGCGCGAATCAAGTCGCACCGCGATCGGACGACATTTTTCTGCAACTCTATATGCCCAATCTCTCTGTCGGATCGTTGTCAATTGCGGATGGCGGGAACGGCCTCTTGGAACGTTACGAAGTTGCCGGACTGTCGTTCAGAGTTACGAATTCGGGCAATGAAGTGCTGCCGGCATCATCTTTGAATCTGCTATCGAGCAGCACGTACCTGGAAGTTTTGGACGCAACGGCGGATCTCCCTCAACTCGCGCCAGGTCAAAGCTACCAACTTCCGGAGAATTCGCTCCGAGTCGCAGCAGCGGGGAATAGTCCGTCGGGTGTGCAAGCAAACCTGAGTGCAGTTGTAACAGCAGAGATGAGCACGTATACTTTCGAACGCAGCCTCTCGCTCACGCTCGTAATCGGCCAAGTCGGTCAAAGTGATCCATTATTGGGTTCAGACGGACTCTACTACATGTACGACGACACAGATGTCATTTATGACCGCGTAGCCGTATATGACTGGGTAGAGATATCGCCCGCTCGCGGCGGTCCCGGAACTGAACTCGATTTCACCCAGAGTCAGCAGACGTTCAATGTTCCGGTTCCTTTCAACTATGCGTACTTCAGTGAGACATACTCGTCACTTTCAATCTCTACCGACGGTTGGGTTGTTCCTGGGTTCACCCAATCCGTGAGTTATGCCAATCAGCCGCTTCCCTACGCGCCGGACTTCGTCTCTGGAATGATCGGGATACTTTGGAATGATCTGTGGTACTTTTTCGGAGACACAGGCGATGTCAGTTATTTTTATGATGACATAGGTGATCGCTTCATTGTCGAGTGGCGTGATATCTCGGATTGGGCCACTGGAACGCGTCCGAATACTTTTCAAGTCCAATTGCTGAATCCCGCAACGTATCCCACCCCAACGGGTGACGCGGAGTGGCTCTTCTTGTATCAAGACTTGACATTACACGCTTCAGCTGCTTCCGGTGCCACGATTGGATACGAGACCATGGATGAATCGCAAGGAGCCACCTACTTCTTTGAGAATTCTCGTCCACCGACTTCTGCGCCCTTGGAAGACGGGCGAGCGATCCGCTTGACGACCGCCCCTCCCACAATTCTCGAGTCGGAGCATGATCGACCAGAGCTGCCCGACGGTTTCAGCTTAGGACAGAATTACCCGAATCCGTTTAATCCGGAAACGGTGATTGAGTTTACGGTTCCCCAACGTTCCGATGTTGCGCTTGAGGTATTCGATGTGCTTGGCAGACGCGTGTCTTTCCTGATTTCAGGTTACTTTGAGGCAGGCACCCATCGAATCGGTTGGAACGGCAGGAACAACTCAGGCGTTTCAGTACCGAGCGGCATCTATTTCTATCGAATGACGACGCCGGACTACGTACAAACGCGGCGTATGCTGCTGATGAGATAACAATTCACATTTCAAATAGGACCCAGTGACCATGGCAAAAAAGTGGACCCCATCCGAAGAGAAGTACCTGCTGGAGAATTACGGCAAAGTTCCGATGGCCGAACTCGCGGACCGTTTCGGCGTAACACGAAAGGCGATCAGCGCCAAGCTTGACAAACTGCGTCAGGCACATGGAATCGACCCAGTAGGTGCCCGGGAACGTGCAACTGCGAGGCAGCGGCGGCAAGCACTGCTGAATGAGAAAGTGCCTCAGACTGGCGGAGCAATTCCGAGAAAAATTCCGTTAGTTGGAGTTATATCGCAACCGCAGGTTGAAAATGTTTCGGTTGTGGAACCGGCGGGACTTACTGCAACGACAAACGTTATCCGAACGGATCAGGGGTGGCAGCCGATTATGGTCGGCAAGAAGCGCGTGACGAGGTAATAATTTGGAAATCTTGATCGACGGCCACTCGCTTACGCTGGAAGACGTCGAAAGGGTGGCTCAGGGTGCGCAAGTGTCGCTAAACGACTCGGCACGTATACGACTGGAAAAATCTCGAGAGTGGATAGCCAGACTGGAGCGGCGCGGAGGTGCCGCTCCGGTTGTTTATGGTATCAACACGGGGTTTGGCAGTCTAAAATCCACGCGCTTCTCAATTGAGGAAGCTCGCGAAGTGTCTTACCGCCTGATTGTTTCACACTGCTGCGGCACTGGGGCACCATTTGAGGAGCGAGTCGTGCGGGCTGCCATGCTGCTGCGAGCAAACTCGCTTGCTCAAGGTTACTCCGGGGTGCGAACCGTAGTCGTGGAGACCCTGCTGAAGATGCTCAATCGCGGCGTCACTCCGCTTGTGCCATCCCAAGGGTCTCTTGGAGCGTCCGGTGACTTGTCGCCACTATCGCACATGGCGCTGGTGCTGATCCGGCCTCCCGTCGGGGAGTCGGTCGATACTGGAATCGCTACCTATCTTGGAGAGCAATACTCCGGTTCCGAGGCTATGCAAAGGGCCGAAATTGAGCGACTTGTGCTGGAGGCTAAAGAGGGGCTTGCGCTGAATAATGGCGTGCAGTTCATGTGTTCCCTTGCGTTGCTCACACTGCTTCGTGCCGAGCGTCTGGCAAAACTCCATGATGTCGCATTAACCATGCATCTGGATTCAATTCGCGGGGCTTCAGCAGCTTTTGACAGACGGATTGCCGAACTTCGCAAATACACAGGCCACGCGTTAGTGTCGGATAACGTTCGAAGACTGTTGGCCGAAAGTTCCAGTATTGACGATGATCCGGGTCGCATTCAAGATGCATATAGCATCCGCTGTGCGCCGCAAATTGCGGGAGCAGTTAGAGATGGGCTAAAGCACGTTCGAGAAGGACTTGAAATTGAAGTAAACTCGGTGACAGATAACCCTTTGATCTTTGCTGACGACGATCAATCGTTGTCAGGTGGCAACTTTCACGGGGATCCTGTGGGTCTACGCGTGGATTACCTGAAGACCTTGTTGGCAGAGTTGGGTAATCTGTGCGAGCGCCGAGTCAATCGCCTGATGGACCGGAATCTCAATTGTGGTCTTGGACCTTACCTGCTGGATGACGACCATGCAGGCAAACATTCCGGTTTAATGATTACGAGCTACACTGCCGCCGCGCTGGCAAGCGAGAACAAGGTTCTGGCACATCCTGCCTGTGTCGATACGATTCCCACGTCAGAGAATCAAGAAGACATTGTCTCCATGGGAACTCACGGTGCCAGGCAAGCGGCACAAATCCTGGAAAATGTAGAGCGCATCATTGCGATTGAGTTTCTCTGTTCAGCCCAGGCACTCGATCGCCGCATGAACTTGCAACCCTCACTAAGATTCGGCAGAGGTTCTCGAGTCGCCCATCAGGTTGTCCGTTCGGTTGTATCAACGTGGCGCGGGGACCACTTTATTGCCGCAGACATAGACGCCGTACATTCCTTGATCAAGTCAGGCGAACTGCTGAAAGCAGTCTCCGCCGAAATCGAAATCGCATGAGAGAGCATCCGGTGTGGACTTTTTTGGAGGACCATCCCGAGGATGTTCAGTTGTTGCTCCTTGCAGCGTTGTCCGTTCTTTGGCTGAAGCCACAGGACCAGCTCGCCAGGCAGCTGGTCGTTCACTACAAGAGCCAAGGCTACGCCATCGAAGCGCTGCGAGAAGCGGCTCTTCAGCTTTTCCTGCTTGCAGGCTTTCAATCCTCATTGGAAGCTGCGTTCATGATACATGATGTATACGGCAGTGGATTGCCGTCCCATTCTGATGAGCTTGTCAGCGCACCAACCGAGGAGACTTTTGCTCGCGGTTGGCACTTACAGGCCCAAGTTTATCAAGGAAACGTCGAGAAGCTCCGCTCAAACCTCGAGATGCTCAGTCCTGAATTGTCGCGCTGGACAGTTTGGATAGGGTATGGCTTAGTGATGTCCAGACCGGGATTACCACCTCAGTGGCGTGAATTGTTGGAAATTGCTGTCCTGGCTGTTCAAGGATTCCCCCGGCAGCTATTCTCACACTTTAAGGGTGCCTTAAATCTCGGTGCCACGGTGGATAAGGTTACTTTAGTTCTTAGATTAACTCAGGAGATTGCAGGGGAACCCGTCCTTCGGCCTGCTTGGCAGATGTGGCGCCGAATTGACAAGTAGTTCGTGACAAAATGGCAGATATCTGTGGCAGAGGCGATTTGTTCTCTGCCGATTTATTTATATTAATCAATAGTTTATGTATCTGGTATGACCCTTGCCATACTCAAGTTGAATAATCTCCAGAACTTTAAATCTAGCTAAAGGATAAAACCATGTCGAAGATTATTGGAATCGACCTCGGAACCACGAACTCTTGCGTCTCTGTTATTGAAGGCGGGGAGCCGGTGGTCATTCCGAATTCAGAGGGTGCGCGCACAACGCCCTCCGTTGTGGCTTTCTCGAAAACGTGCGAGCGTCTTGTTGGCGCTTCAGCAAAACGGCAGGCAGTCACGAACCCAAAAAAGACCATATACTCAATCAAGCGATTCATGGGCCGTCGCCGCGACGAAGTCGAGCACGAAATGAAGCTTGTCCCTTATGAGCTTGTAGGGGGTACTGGATTGGCCAGAGTCAAAATCGAGGACAAAGAGTATACGCCTGCTGAGATTTCAGCGATGATCCTGCAGAAGATGAAGCAGACTGCCGAAGACTATCTGGGTGAGAAAGTTCACAAGGCAGTCATTACGGTCCCCGCCTATTTCAACGACGCGCAGCGTCAGGCAACAAAGGACGCAGGGGACGTAGCCGGGCTTGAAGTCGTGCGGATCATCAATGAGCCGACGGCAGCGGCGCTGGCCTACGGTCTCGATAAGACGCACAAAGACGAAAAAGTTGCGGTCTACGACTTGGGCGGCGGCACATTCGATATTTCAATTCTCGAGCTTGGTGAAGGTGTATTCGAGGTAAAGTCTACGAATGGCGACACTCACTTGGGTGGCGATGATTGGGATCAGCGCTTGATTGACTTCCTTGCGGACGAGTTCAAGAAGCAGGAGGGCATTGATCTACGCAAGGATCCGATGGCACTGCAACGTCTGAAGGAAGCTGCCGAGAAAGCCAAGATCGAGCTTTCCGGTTCGTCTCAGACCCAGGTCAATCTTCCGTTCATTACCGCGACAGCAGATGGTCCTAAGCATTTGGACATCGTTGTCACGCGCGCCAAGTTTCAGGAGCTGACCGAAGACCTTGTTCAGCGTACGATAACGCCGACCAAAAAGGCGTTGGCCGATGCGGGTTTGAGTCCCTCGGACATAGACGAGGTGATTCTAGTGGGTGGATCGACGCGAATGCCGCGCATCATCGAGGTAGTCAAGGAGTACTTCGGCAAGGATCCGCATCGCGGAGTGAATCCGGATGAAGTTGTGGCTATAGGCGCAGCAATTCAGGGCGGCATTCTCGCAGGAGACGTTAAAGACGTGCTACTGCTCGATGTGACGCCGCTCTCGCTCGGTATCGAGACGATGGGTGGTGTGATGACCAAGCTCATTGAGTCGAACACGACGATACCTACGCGCCGTACCGAGATTTTCTCCACCGCGTCCGACAGCCAGCCTTCTGTCGAGATTCACGTGCTGCAGGGCGAGCGGCCGATGGCGATGGATAACAAGACGATTGGCCGCTTCACACTCGATGGCATTCCGCCTGCGCCGCGCGGCGTGCCGCAGATCGAAGTAACCTTTGATATCGATGCTAACGGTATACTTTCCGTGTCTGCAAAAGATAAGGCCACGAACAAGGAGCAGTCCATCAAGATCACGCACTCGAGCGGTTTGTCAAAGGAAGAAATCGAGCGCATGAAGAGTGATGCGAAAGCGCACGCCGACGAAGATCAAAAGCGGCGCGAAGAAGTGGACATTCGCAACGGTGCAGACGCGCTCGTCTTCCAGACGGAACGCCAGATGAAGGAACTCGAAGCCAAACTCACCGGTGATAATAAGTCTCGTCTTGAGGCAGCCGTCAGCCGCGTAAAGGAAGCGCTTAAGGGTTCGAGTGTCAGCGAAATTAAGAGCGCGACCGAAGATCTGAACAGTGTCTGGCAGCAAATCGCACCGTCGCTATATCAAGATGCAGGGCAGGGCCAACCCGCAGGATCGACAGGAGGTGGTTCCACTTCATCCGAACCCGGAACCGAATCCGCCGACTACGAAGTCGTTGATGAAGACAAGAAGAGTTAACTGTGGAATCGGGCGGGCCCAAAGGCCCGCCCGAGAAGTGAAAGAACTCATACTATGACTGGTGTGACGAGAAGTTAAGAGAGTTGTTGCACGTCTAATCACACTTGGGGGACACCACATGAACATTGATCAATGGACCATAAAAGCGCAGGAAGCGCTGCAGGCCGCGCAGGCGATTGCACGGGATCAGAGTCATCAGGCTCTGACGCCGTTGCATTTGCTGGGCGGTATGCTGCGCGACGGTGAAGGCATTGTCGCGGAGATTTTTGGGAAGCTCGGTATAAAGGCGGATGATATCCGCCGGCTGGTAGACATTGAGATCGCCAAAATGCCGCGCGTCACTGGTTCCGTTGGATCCACGTATCTCGCGCCCGAGACGTCGCGTTTGTTCGAGAGTGCGCTAAAAGAGATGAGCGATCTCGGAGACGAGTTTCTGTCAGTCGAGCATCTGCTCTTGGCAATGACAAAGGACGATGACGCGGTTTCGAGATTCCTGCGAGAGTCACGCATCGCACATGGCGACGTCCTCAAGGCAATGAAGGACTTGCGCGGTGGTCAGCGTGTCAAGGATCAAAACCCCGAAGACAAGTACCGCGCATTAGACAAATATGGGCGCGACTTGACTGACCTGGCTCGCCGTAGCAAACTCGATCCCGTGATCGGACGGGACGATGAAATCCGCCGCGTTTTGCAGGTATTGACACGCCGGACGAAGAATAACCCCGTGCTGATCGGGGAACCCGGAGTGGGCAAGACTGCCATCGCTGAGGGCCTTGCGCAGCGTATTGTGGCGGGAGATGTGCCAGAAAATCTCAAGAACAAGAGAGTCGTCGCTCTCGACCTGGGAAGCCTCGTTGCTGGAGCGAAGTATCGCGGCGAATTTGAAGAGCGCTTGAAAGCTGTCTTAAAGGAGGTTACCAGCGCTGAAGGCGCGATCATACTATTCATCGACGAGATGCACCAGCTGGTCGGGGCAGGCAAATCGGAAGGCGCAATGGATGCGTCGAACCTGTTGAAGCCCGCACTCGCGAAAGGAGAGCTCCACGCAGTCGGCGCCACGACAATCGACGAGTATCGAAAGCACATTGAGAAAGACCCCGCACTTGAGCGCCGTTTCCAGCCAATAATGGTGCTGGAACCTTCGGTCGAAGACATGATTTCGATCCTGCGCGGTTTGAAAGAGAAGTACGAAGTCCACCACGGCGTGCGGATCACAGACGGCGCACTGATTGCCGCTGCGCAGCTCGCTGACCGCTACATAACCGACCGATTCATGCCGGACAAAGCGATAGATTTGATTGACGAGGCCGCATCAAAGCTTCGTCTTGAAATCGATTCGATGCCGGATGAGATTGATACGCTCGTTCGCAAAATACGGCAGCTTGAAATCGAAAGAGTGGCTGTTGCTCGGGAAAAGGACGGAGCTTCGCTAGAACGGCTTAAAGCGATCGATGAGGATCTCTTGAAGCTCAAGGCGGAAGAGCAGTCGCTTCGCCTGCAATGGGAGCAGGAGAAGAAAGTCATTCAGCAGATCCGACAGATCAAAGAACAGATCGAGCAAGCCAAGCTTGAGGAGCAACAAGCCGAGCGCGTCGGCGAACTCGGTAAAGTTTCGGAGATCAGGTACGGCTTGCTTAGAGATCTCGAACGCAGAATGGAACGCGCACAAGCTGACCTCGCAAAGCTGCAAGCTACTAAATCACTACTGAAAGAGGAAGTCACCGAAGACGACATCGCGGAAGTAGTCTCGAAGTGGACAGGCATTCCCGTTTCGCGTATGCTTGAGGGTGAGCGCGAAAAACTACTGCACATCGAAGAACGGCTGCACGATCGTATTATTGGACAGGACGTGGCCGTAAGTGCCGTCGCGGCAGCGATTCGCAGAGGGCGCTCCGGTCTATCAGAAGAGAGTAAGCCTATCGGCAGCTTTATGTTTCTGGGTCCAACTGGAGTGGGGAAGACGGAACTTGCTCGAGCACTAAGTGAGTTCTTGTTCAACGATGAACATGCGATGATCCGGATTGATATGTCAGAGTATCAGGAGCGGCACGCTGTTTCGCGATTGATTGGTGCTCCACCAGGCTACATTGGGCACGACGAAGGTGGACAACTCACCGAAGCCATTCGCCGCCGACCCTATAGTGTCCTGCTGCTCGATGAGATCGAAAAGGCGCATCCGGATGTCTGGAATATTCTGCTGCAAGTGCTTGATGACGGACGATTGACCGATTCCAAAGGCCGCACGGTCGACTTTAAGAACACCATCGTGATAATGACATCAAACATCGGCTCAGATCTGATTAGTGCGAGAGCGGAGAAGCTCGAGAACGCAGGCGGGTATGAGGAAGTCAGATCGGCAGTGCTGGACCTATTGAAACATTCCATCCGTCCGGAGTTCTTGAACCGTATTGACGAGATTCTCGTGTTTGGACCGCTGACAAGAGAGAACTTGACCCGCATCCTCGATATCCAAATCGCGTTTGTAGCGAGGCGTCTCTCTAAGCTATCAATTGAATTGACTATGACTGCGAAGGCAAAGGAACTCATACTGGCAAGCGGCTACGATCCAGTGTTTGGGGCGCGTCCAATGAAGCGAGCAATCCAGACCCTGTTATTGAACCCCTTGGCAGAAGCAGTTCTGTCCGGCCAAGTGCTCCCGGGCAGCCAAGTGGAGGCGGACGAGCTACGTGGAGAGCTTTCGATAACGGTGGTGAATCCTGAGGAACACCCAGAATTCGCGTGAGTTAGAATAAGAGTCGAAAGGGCTGGAAATTGTTGATTTCCGGCCCTTTTTTTTGTATATTGAACGTTTAGCTGGATGAAAATGTGCAATTTGCGAGGGCACATTTGTTCCATTAATTCCCTTTCTTGAACTACCCTTATGGATAGAAAAATCAGAGTCTTAGTGGCAAAGCCTGGATTGGATGGCCACGATCGTGGTGCCAAGGTCATGGCGGCTGCCCTTCGAGATGCAGGAATGGAGGTCATCTATACAGGCCTCCGACAAACTCCAGAGATGATTGTCACGGCGGCTCTGCAAGAGGATGTTGATGTAGTTGCACTGTCAATTCTTTCTGGCGCTCACATGACGTTTTTTCCGGCAGTTCTGAAGCTGATGCAGGAAAAGGGCATTGGCGATGTCCTGTTAACCGGAGGCGGAATCATCCCGAAGTCCGACATGGATGAATTGGAAAGGCTGGGGGTTGGAAAGCTGTTTGGCCCGGGCACGCCCACGACGGAGCCGATCAAGTATATCAAAGAGTGGGTAGCTTCGAATCGAGCCGCATAAGTACAGATCATCAACAGCCAACGAATAGAGTATGTCCGGTCATAGCAAATGGGCGACGATCCGTCGCAAGAAAGAGAAGATTGACGCCGCTCGCGGCAAAGTCTTTACCAAGCTGATCCGAGAGATTCAAATCTCTTCGCGCATGGGAGGATCGGACCCAAATTCGAATCCCAGACTGCGAACCGCGATTGATGCTGCCAAAGCAGCGAATATGCCTGCGGCGAATCTCGAACGTGCTATCAAGAAGGGTGCTGGCGAGTTGGATGGGCAGCAGATGGAAGAAGTCCTCTATGAGGGCTACGGCCCGGCAGGGGTGGCAATTCTGATTGACACGGCGACGGATAACCGCAATCGCACAGTTGGGGAGATACGCGCGGTGTTTAACAAGCGCGGGGGGTCGATGGCAGAGGCCGGTGCGGTATCCTGGATGTTTGAGAAGCTCGGCTATCTCACATTGAACGGCGATCAGGCAAGCGAAGAGCAGCTGATGGAAGTTGCGCTTGATGCGGGCGCGACAGACGTTAAAGGCGATGGCGATGTGTGGGAAGTGTATTGTGCGACAAGTGAGCTGTACAACGTGAAAGCGTCAATTGAGTCAGCTGGCATGAAAGTCGAATCAGCGGAACTGTCCTACGTACCGAACAATACGATCAAGGTGGAAGATGCAGGTTCTGCGAAATCCGTCTTGACGCTGATAGAGCTCCTCGAGGACTTGGATGACGTCCAGAATGTTTACTCAAACTACGAAATGGACGACAGTTTGATCGAAAGTCTCGCTTAATGAATGCGTCTTCCCCCGTGGAGATCATTCTTGGGGTTGATCCCGGATTGACGTGCACCGGATGGGGGATAGTGAAGCGAGAATCACTCAAACTGATTTACGTTGACAGCGGTTGCCTGCGTACGAAGTCATCAACGGTGATGGCCGAGCGCCTGAGCTACTTATACGAAGAGATTGTTGCGATATGCCGCAAGCATTCGGTTACCCGTGGGGCGGTAGAGGCGGGGTATGTCGGCACAGGTGCGATGTCCGCTCTGAAACTCGGTCAGGCGCGAGCTTGCGCGGTTCTTGCCATACAGCGGGAAACAGGAAGAGTTGTGGACATTGCGCCTCGTGAAGTGAAACTTTCTATTACAGGCAATGGCGCCAGTTCCAAGCAGCAAGTGAGCTACATGGTTGCGCAGATTCTTGGGATTGAATTTGATCGCGGTGAAGAGGACATTTCCGATGCACTCGCAGTTGCTCTGGCAGCCGCGAATGCACGGCAAATCAAACCACTCGCAGCGCGCACATGATGGAGTACTTGAAGGGGCGACTTGTTGCAAAATCACCTTCCGAGGTTGTTTTGGATGTCGGTGGTGTTGCCTTTGCGGCGCGAATCGCTCTGAGCACCTACGACAAGCTGCCTGCAGTTGGTGATGAAGCGAAAGTCTGGACGAAGTTGTTCGTACGAGATGAGCAAGTTGAGTTATTCGGATTTTCCTCGCGCGATGAACGTTGGGTGTTCGATGAGCTTATCTCAATCAGCGGGGTTGGACCAAGGCTCGCGTTAACATTGCTCTCAGGCATGCCCGCAGAGTTGGTAAGAGAAACGATTGCTGCAGGCGACGCTGCCCGACTAAAATCTGTGAGGGGGATCGGGGCAAAGATTGCAGATCGCATAGTCCTCGAGCTTGGGAAGAAGTTCTCGCAAGCATCAACAGAGTGGACGCCAAGCAGTCTCGCATCTAATGGGAACACTGCCGTTGTACAAGCACGACAAGCTCTCCTCGCGTTGGGCTTAACACAGGCCGAAGTGGATAAGAGCCTTGAAGCTGCCCGCAATCGGAATATTGAAGACGCCGAATCATTGATCAAGTTTGTGCTGCATAAAGGCTGATGCCAAGGCTCATTGAACCCATACTGCAGGAAGATGACCAGGTTGTTGAGCAGAGTCTCAGACCCGTCAGTTTCGCGGAGTTCGTAGGACAGCAGCGCGTCAAAGAACAATTGAGCGTGTTCCTGCAAGCCGCGCGAGAACGCGGTGAGGCGCTTGACCATTGCTTGCTCTACGGTCCGCCCGGATTAGGTAAGACGACACTCGGGCACTTGATCGCCCGCGAAATGGGCACTCATATCCGGGTGACGACCGGGCCTGTTTTGGAACGACCAGCTGACCTTGCAGGTCTTCTCACGAACCTTCAGCCGGGCGATGTGCTGTTCATTGACGAGATCCATCGACTGAACGCGACAGTCGAGGAGTATCTCTATCCCGCTCTGGAAGACTTTCGTTTGGATATTCTCATTGACAAAGGGCCGGCGGCGCGAACACTGCAGCTGAACTTGAATCGCTTCACATTAGTCGGCGCGACTACTCGTGCCGGCTTGTTGACGTCACCCTTGCGCTCGAGGTTTGGAGTTACGCTGCGATTAGATTATTACTCGGCAGAAGAGTTGGTGCAGATACTTCATCGATCAGCACGGCTGATGAATGTCTCGGCTACAGAAGAGGGCATGTGGGAAGTTGCCTCAAGGTCGCGAGGAACTCCGCGGGTTGCCAATCGGCTGTTAAGACGAGTTCGCGATGTTGCGCAGGTGCGGGGCGAGAAGAGTATCTCAGCAGACTTGGCGAAGGATGCTTTGCATCTTCTTGAGATAGATGATTTTGGCCTTGATGATCTTGACAAGCGACTCATGCTCGCTTTACTCGAGAAGTTTCGCGGCGGCCCGGTCGGTCTTGGTACGCTCGCAGTAACGGTCGGCGAAGATGAGGGGACCCTTGAAGAGTTATGTGAGCCATACTTGATTCGCCAAGGTTTCTTGGAACGCACCGCTCGCGGGCGGCAAGCAACGATGCGAGCGTTTGAGCACTTTGGGATCCATCGTCACGCCGCGGACCAGACGCGGTTATTATGATAGTTTTGACAACAGCTTTGCTAAGCACCATTAGGAGTAAACAAACGCAATGCCAGTAACATCGGCAGTCTATGAACCCCGGGGTGTCCAGACTATTCCTCGCCTATCGGACTTCAAGTACAATTTGCCTGAGAAGCTGATTGCGCAGTCTCCTCTCGAACGCCGTGACCAGTCTCGCATGCTTGTAGTGGATCGGGAGACCAAAGAAGTTCGGGACGAACTTTTCACAGATATCACGAACTATGTGAATAAAGGCGACGTGGTTGTAGTGAACGCAACCCGAGTCTTTCCGGCGCGGCTGTTCGGGTACAAGGAGAAAACCGAAGCCGAAATCGAAGTCTTCTTGTTGCGAAAATTGACAGACGAGCTTTGGGAAGTATTGGTGAAACCCGCCCGCAAGGTGCGAACGGGCAACAATATTATTATCGGTGACGAAATCGTTTGTGAAGTAATTGATAACACGACGAGTGGCGGAAGGGTGGTTCGTTTTCACTACGAGGGAGACTTTGCAAGCCTCGTTGAGAAGCACGGCAAACCTCCACTTCCGCCCTATATCCGACGCGAACCGACGCCAGATGACAAAGACCGATATCAGACGATTTTTGCGCAGGAGTCGGGTGCAGTCGCGGCTCCCACCGCAGGACTTCATTTCACAAAGGAAATGGTCAGCAAGCTGAAGCGCAAGGGAGTAGAAATCGCTCCGATCATCTTGCACGTCGGACTCGGCACGTTTCGTCCTGTTCAAGTTGAAGATCTGTCGCGCCATAGGATGGACTCTGAATACTACGAAGTCATGCAATCCACTGTGGATACGGTGAATGGAGCGATTGAACGCGGCAACAAGATTATTGCAATCGGCACTTCTGTAACACGCACGCTTGAAACAGTCGCGAATTTCAACGGTGGAATCAAGCCTGCAAGTGGTTGGACGGATAAGTTCATTTATCCGCCCTATCACTTCAAGGTTGTGGACACACTATTGACAAATTTTCATTTGCCGGGATCCACTCTTCTAATGCTCGTGTCCGCTTTCAGTGACCGCGAATTCATCATGAAGGCTTATCGCCATGCCGTTAAGGAGAAGTACCGCTTCTACAGCTATGGCGATTGCATGTTGATTCTTTGACCTATGCGTTGCTGATTCCTGCTGCTGGACGCGGAGAGCGGTTGGTTTCAGCCGTCTCAAAAGCGTTGGTAACAATTGAAGGCAAGCCAACTATCTGGTGGGCCGTCAGATCCTTTTTGGAAGATGTCAGACTGCGGCAAATCGTGATCGCGGCTTCGAAAAGCGATACCGCTGCCATTCGAGACCTGTTTGACGGTAGCTCGCAACATGCAAAACTTGAGGTCGTAGAAGGCGGAGCGAGTAGGCAAGACTCTGTTGGAAAAGCGTTGGACGTAGTAGACCCGGACGTGGAACTTATACTGGTGCACGATGCGGCACGTCCGATCTTAGGCAAGTCCACGATACATGCCGTGATTGACGCGTTGCATACCAACGAAGCCGCAGTTCCGGGACTTCCCGTTGTTGATACGATTAAGCAAGTCAATAGCCAGCTTTTCGTTGAGTGCACCTTGCCGCGCGAAAGTCTATTTTCGATTCAGACGCCGCAGGGGATTCGGGCCGATGTGTTTCGAGAAGCTCACAGTCTTGCAAGAGCATCCGGAGTGCAGTGCACGGATGACGTCGCTTTGGTAGAGCACTTCCATTTAGGAACCGTCAAGCTCGTTCCGGGCGATCCAAACAACTTCAAGATTACCCACCCTATCGATTTGACGCGTGCCGAAGCCTTGCTTCGGAAGAAATTGTCATCGTGACCTTTCAGGTTTCGATTTCTTCCCGCAACGTCCCTCATTAGATGTATCCCGACTTGACACCTATCCGCATAGGGATCGGCATCGACGCCCATCGATTTGTTGCAGGGCGTCCGCTCGTGCTTGGCGGAGTGACTATCCCATTTGACTTGGGTTTGGAAGCTCATTCAGACGGTGACGTACTATCACATGCCGTGTTGGACGCTCTGCTGGGAGCTGCAAATGCGGGAGATAAAGGGAAGTTGTTTCCACCCACTGATCCACGATTCAAGGATGTGCGTTCGACGCTGCTGCTTCATGAGGCTATGCGTGAGGTCATCAAGCTTGGGTATGAGGTCGGAAACGTCGATGCCAGCGTCATGTGTGAGGAACCGAGAATCGGACCTTTTCGCGAAGAAATGTGCGACGCGATCGCTACTGCACTCGGGATCGATACTTCTCGCGTTTCTGTCAAGGGCACCACTCTGGAAGGGATGGGATTCACAGGACGGAAGGAAGGAATTGCCGCTATTGCAACGGTGTTGTTGGTGAAACAACAGTGACTAAGGAAGTTCGTACAAGGTACGCACCGAGTCCGACAGGCTTTTTGCACGTGGGCGGGTTACGTACTGCCCTTTACAACTACCTCTTCGCGCGACAACACAATGGTCAGTTTCTGCTTCGCGTCGAAGACACGGATCGTACCCGACTTGTTGAAGGCGCGGTTGAAAACTTCCTCGATATCTTTGATTGGTTGGGAATCTCGTTCGATGAAAGTCCTCGCACGGGTGGGCCGCATGCGCCATACGTGCAATCGGAACGACTCGATCATTACAACAGAGCAATCGCGATTCTTCGTCAGCACGGGCACGCGTACCCATGTTTTTGCACGTCAGAACGTCTGGAACAAGTGCGAGCAGATCAACAGGCGCGAAGCGTGCCGCCGATGTATGATCGGCATTGTAGATCGCTGGCACAGGTAGAAGCGCACGCCAGAATAGCGGACGGCGAAGCACACGTGTGGCGAATGGCTGTGCCGGAAGGGCGGGTCGTAGAAGTTGACGACATCATCCGAGGGAAGGTATCCTTTCTTTCTTCGACGATTGATGACCAGGTCTTGCTTAAGAGTGACGGATATCCGACCTATCATCTTGCCAATGTCGTGGATGATCATGAGATGAAAATCTCTCACGTCATTCGTGGCGAAGAGTGGTTGCCATCGACCCCAAAGCACGTGCTACTTTATGAGTTCTTTGATTGGGAAGTGCCGCAGTTTGCCCATCTTCCACTTTTGTTAAACCCTGATCGCTCGAAAATGTCGAAGCGTTCGGGAGACGTTGCAGTTGAGGCCTATCGCGAAAAGGGGATTTTGGCGGAGTCATTGATCAACTTCGTTGCGCTGCTAGGCTGGCATCCTCAAGATGATAGAGAGTTTTTCACGATTGATGAGCTGATCCACGAGTTTAGATTGGAAAGGGTGAGCAAAGCCGGCGCAGTGTTTGATCAAGCTAAATTGCGCTGGATGAATGCAGAGTATTTGTCAAAGCTAAGCGGCGAGATCGTTTGGAACGCCGTTGTGCAGCTTCTGCCCGATGCATTGCAGGAAAAGTCGGCGGCACGAGTCAGGTATGCCGTTGAGCATTTGCGGCCCGGATCTGAGAGCTTTGACGATTTGGCTCGTCGGGTAGTGGAATCATTTGCTCCGGCTTCGGAACCGGGCGACGGGTGGGAAGTGAATCAGCTAAAGTTGATTACGGAGCTTGGTGATGCTTTAGCAAATTTGCCTGCAGAGCGATGGAATGATTTTGATCACCTGATGATCGACTTTAAGGAATTAGCGAGTGCAGCGGGCGCTCGGCTTGGACTCAGAGGCAAGGGGATTTGGATGACGCTTCGACGCGCTCTAACGGGTCGGGAGCACGGTCCCGAGTTGGGCCGACTGATCGGAATGTGGGGGAGAGAGGAAACTCTGAACCGTTTGAATGCTGCCGTTGCGGGCAGACTTTCGCAAGACTCACATTCATGAACATCTTGATCCTCTGCGGTGGAGCGTCTTCAGAGCGAACCGTATCGCTTTCGTCTGGTGACGCAGTAGCGAATTGGTGCAGTTCGCTTGGACATCACACTCTAAAGTATGATCCGGAGCACCCAGGCACCACATTTGATTCCGGAACACTTATCGCGCCTAAAGCGATTGGTACGGAAGCTCCGATGGTGAACTCATCTGAATCGTTTGATGCTCGGGTCGTTAGGGGTCTGCTTGATACGATTGAAGAGCATGGCATCAACCTTGTTTTTCCAATCCTGCACGGCGGATACGGAGAGGACGGATCCCTGCAGGCGTTGCTTGAATGGACGGGCATTGCTTATACAGGATCTGGACCACGCAGTTGCGCAGTCTCCATGCATAAGCCAACAGCCAAAGCTCTCATGGCGCAAGCCGGTATCGCAGTTGCGAAAGGCTTTGAGATTGCTGCGCACGAGCTTGATGATGAGACTAGAATTCGCAACCGTGTTCGTGATGAAGTAGGCTACCCTGCAATCGTCAAGCCTCAGAGTGGCGGATCGACCGTTGGATTGACAGTGCTCAATACTGAATCTCAACTCCCCGATGCACTTCAATTGATACGCGAGCAGCGAGACGGGGCATTAGTGGAGTCGTATTTCAAAGGGAGGGAGATTGCGGCGGCGGTCGTTGATGGCAGTGCTCTTCCACTTGTGGAAATAATCCCAAAGGCTGGTATCTATGATTACGCGAACAAGTATACGTCTGGCCGCACAGAGTATGTTTGCCCAGCCGAACTTTCTGCGGATGTGACGCAATCTATTCAACGATCGGCAGTAAGTGTCTTTAATGCTCTCGGTGCACGTGGCTTTGCAAGAGTTGATTTCCTGGTGGACGACCAGAAGTTCATCTGCTTGGAGCTCAATTCCCTGCCAGGGATGACCGCAACTTCTCTTGTCCCCAAGGCCGCACGCGCGCACGGCTGGAGTCCGGAAGAGTTAATCAGTCGTATTCTGGAGACTGCTTGGACACCGTCCGGAACTGCGGCAAACCAACGATATTGATAGGGCAAATGGGTGTCAAGTAAGCTGCAAGTCAGTAATGAGGATCGTCGTTTCATGCAGCTTGCACTGCGCGAGGCTGAAAAAGGCGCCGGGGCAGTGAGTCCCAATCCGCTTGTCGGAGCCGTTGCGGTGAAGGACGGTCAAGTCATTGCGAAGGCTTATCATCGCAAGTTTGGCGATGTTCACGCGGAAGTTGCGTTGCTCAACAAATTGAAGGGAGAGCGGGCGCACGGAGCTACGATTTACGTCAACCTTGAACCGTGTTGCCACTATGGAAAGACTGCACCCTGCACAGCCGCACTAATTGCATCCGGAGTAAGACGCGTAGTGGTGGCACTGCAGGACCCCAATCCTCTGGTAGACGGCAAAGGGATGATGCAGCTATCGGCCGCTGGCATCGAAGTAACACATGGCATATGTGAGGCTGAAGCACGCAGGCTTAACGCGCCGTTCATTACATATATGGAGAAGGGCCGACCCTGGCTTCTGCTAAAGGTTGCGCAGAGTCTTGATGGACGGATTGCCCTCTCGAATGGGATGTCACGGTGGATAACTGGTACTGAATCTCGAAAGGAAGTGCATCGCATTCGTGCGCGGCTTGATGCTGTTCTTGTCGGGGTATTGACTGTTATAGATGACGATCCGGAACTAACAGTCCGGCATGTGAAGGGCCGCAATCCCATCCGGTTGATAGCAGACTCGAAACTGCGCATTCCTGATTCCGCCCGCGTCTTGCGACACCCGGACCCGGATAAGACTTGGATACTGACGACTGCCGGAGCAGACAAGGACAAGGCGAAATTTCTTGGCCAGTTAGGCGTCAAGGTGATCACTTGCCGTGAATCTGCTGATGGCAAAGTGGATATGAGAAGCGCGATGCGCGAACTGGCACGTCGCGAAATCTCATCGATATTGGTTGAAGGAGGCGGCACAGTTCATGCCGCGCTTCTTGGTTCCGGCCTGTGTGACGAGATGATTGTCGCGGTTTCGCCTATGGTGATTGGTTCCGACGGTCGTGCCAGCGTTGGACAATTGGAACTTGAGTCGCTTGAGGAAGCGCCACGCTTCAAGACTTTCCGTCACAAAGTATTAGCAGACGATTATTGGTTCTATTTGGAGCGAGATGTTTACCGGCATCGTTGAAGCAATGGGGACGGTTACCAAGTTGGAAGACCGGCCCGGCTTTCGAAAATTGTGGTTGTCAGGACCGCCGTGGTTGATTAACTATCCTTCTGGCGGAAGTCTTTCTATTAACGGCTGTTGTACCACGAATATTGGTGCGGGCGATTTTGCCTGTGACTTGATGAAAGTCACGCTTGAGAAGACGTCGCTTGGGCTGCTCGAACACGGCAGCCGCGTGAATCTTGAAAGGCCGTTGACTCTCGGTGCAGAGCTGGGCGGGCATTTGGTGCAAGGTCATGTCGACGGGACAGGCGAGGTGGCTTCTATCGAGACGATTGGCGATACTCGACTGATAGAGATCAGAATTCCTGCTGAATTGCGCCGGTATGTCGTCTTGACTGGTTCAATAGCCGTCGATGGAGTTTCACTCACTGTAGCAGAAATCAACGAACAGTCTATTGTAATTGGGATTATTCCCCATACCTGGAATGTCACCAATTTCCAGGACTACTATCCGGGTCGTAGGGTGAACATCGAAGTAGACTTAATTGGCAAATACATCGAGCGTCTGCTTCCGGAAAAACTCTTGAAGGGTGACTTGTTTCAAGGACTCACTCATGAATAGCAACGATCACATGCCGCATTTTCTTGATTCGCTTGCTGATGGCCTGCGTGACTTTGCGAACGGGAAAATGGTGATAGTCGTCGATGACGAGGACCGCGAGAACGAAGGTGACTTGGTTCAGGCAAGCGAGTTTGTGACTCCCGAGTCCGTCAACTTCATGGCTGCGTACGGACGTGGGATGATTTGTGTCTGCTTAACAGCCGAACGTTGCGCTCAGCTTGGTCTCCGCCAACAGGTAACCGAGAACACAGCGAAACTCGGTACCGCCTTCACAGAATCGGTTGACTATCTTCACGGCACGACCACAGGGATTTCTGCAAGCGATCGCGCGATAACTATTCGCGCACTAGTGGACGCTCATACGAAGCCGCAGGACCTGGGACGGCCGGGCCATATTCACCCGTTGCGCGCGCATACGGGCGGGGTTCTGGCGAGACCTGGTCAAACCGAGGCTTCTGTTGACTTGGCACGACTTGCGGGACTATATCCTTCCGGGACGCTTTGCGAGGTAATGGGTGACGATGGCAGGATGCTGCGTGGAGCGGCATTGAGAGCTTACGCCGATCGGTACGGACTGAAGATCATTTCCGTTGAACAGATTGCGACGCATCGCGCACAGACTGAGATATTCATGGAGGAACGCGTGCGCGTGCCGTTTCCATCAAAGTTTGGACGATTCACCCTGATTCACTTCTCGGACAAGATCAGGCATGAAGACCATCTGGCGCTGGTAAAAGAGCCCTTGGACTTTGACAACCCTATTCTGGTCAGAGCGCACTCCGAGTGTCTGACGGGTGACGTTTTTGGGAGCGGCCGCTGTGATTGCGGATCGCAGCTCGAAGCCGCTTTACGCAAAATGGAAGCGGAGGGATCAGGTGTGCTGGTCTATCTGCGGCAGGAGGGCCGAGGGATTGGCCTCGCGGCGAAGCTCCAAGCTTACAAACTGCAGGACAGCGGATTGGACACTGTCGAGGCAAATCTAAGACTTGGTTATCGAGCCGACATGCGCGGATATGCTCAATGTGCACAGATCCTGAAACTACTGAAAGTGAAGCAGGTCCGCTTAATCACAAATAATCCTGACAAAGTCGCGGACTTGGAGCGTTTCGGGATCGATGTTGTGGAGAGAGTCCCTTCGATGAGTGAACCAACTGCTTCCAACAGAAGTTACCTTGCTGCTAAACGGGACAAGCTTGGTCACTTGATTGAGCTGAAGTAGGGAGACCACTGCTGGGTTGCCGGCTTCTAACAACTTGCATGATTTCGTGCATCCTTGCTTCCGGTTGCCGGGACAAATGCAATGATTGTGATACATCGGGCCAACTCGAACCACCGTATGGCGTCGTTATAAGTGCCGTCGGTGGCGAAGTGGCCTTTTTTGACTTAGAGACGCTTGACTTCGTATTGGTAGACAAGCAGCAAGGATGGGCGACTGCTTGCGAACTGCTTCCGGTAAGCAGCAGACTGGTAACGACTGACAATGAGGCGGGCGGAATTGCGGTTTATCAGGTGCCAACTCTCGAGAAGCTTCAGAGTATTGCTCTGGCCGGAACCCCAATTGACGTCAAGTTGGATCATGCGTATCTTTCGGCGCATGTCATTACTAATAACGGCCTGTACTTCCGAGTACCCTTCTCAACATTGATCGCAGACACTGCCGATACTGGTCCGTCGCCGCGCACGTTGCGATTCATGCCGCCCAGCGACCAGGAGGCCTGGATAGCGTGTACGGGTGACAGGACGGTGCGTGTGATCAACATGCTTGGACTGCAGGAAACCGCGCGACTGTCTTTTGCCGAACCATGCACGGACGTTTGCTTTTCCGCAGATGGCGCCATCGCCTACTGCGCAGTTCCCGGCTCTGGAAAGCTCTACGAGTTGTCATCACATGATCATGAGATACTCGATTCACTTAGCTTGGTAAGTGGTGTCGTAGACCTCGCGATTTCTACTGACGGACGTTATATCGCTGCCGCCGACTCCACTAATGGCAATGTGAGAGTTTATGATCTGTCGAATAATGTGCACTCGACCATTCGTTGCGGGACAGAGGCTCGCCGTGTTCGCTATTCAAGTTCCCGCTCATCCTTCTTCGTTATTTGTCCCCAGGAGTCTTGGTTGCTTCGCATCGATCCCACAGTGCTTCCCGCTGAGGTAAAGGACACGCTGGTTGTAGAGCGCATTCCGCAGTGTATGTCCTTTATGGAGTAGCTTGGTGAAAATTGTTTTGCAGCGCGTCACTTCGGCGAAAGTTGTGGTCGAGAGCGAAGTGGTTGGGGCGATCGAACATGGCCTGCTCATTCTACTGGGAATCGCCGAAACGGACGCAGACGAGCACGTGAACTGGGCAGTGCAGAAGGTCTGTGAACTCAGGATATTCTCCGATTCAGAAGGCAAATTCAATCTGAGCCTTGAGGATGTTGGGGGAGCAGCCATGGTCGTCAGCCAGTTCACTCTGCTTGGCGACGCGCACAAGGGGCGACGGCCGAGTTTTATTAAAGCTGCCCGCCCGGAGGTGGCGATACCGCTCTACGAAAAGTTTGTCGAGAGGCTTCGAGGCAGAGGCATAAAGACCGAAACCGGCCGATTTGGGTCCAAAATGGACGTCCATCTGGTCAATGATGGGCCTGTGACGTTGATAATTGAGAAGTAACTTGCTTGACCCCTTGACTCATGAACAAATGTTTTGTATATTTGTTCAAGGAATCAACGAGGAACTGTCATGTCAGATCAACTTACAGAAAAACAACAGCGTGCGCTGAAGTTCATTCAGACCGAGATTCACGAAAAGGGCCGCCCGCCAACGCTTCGCGAGATTGGAAGCGAAATCGGTGTCTCTTCAACGAATGGGGTCAGGTACGTCTTGGACGCGCTCGTGCGAAGAGGTTATCTTGGTCGTAGCCCGATGCTTTCGAGAGGTATTGAGCTAACTGAACGATCGATGGTTCAGACCGCCCGGTCCAGTACCCGCGACGTACCGATACTGGGTCGAATTGCCGCAGGCGTGCCGATTACCGCCACCGAGAATATTGAAGGCAGAGTATCCGCAGATCGCAGTATTGCGCCGACGGACGATACTTTCGCTCTAAGGGTTCGTGGCGAGTCCATGATTGAAGCCGGAATTCGCGAAGGGGACGTCATTTTTGCTCGGCCACAGAGGACCGCCGATACCGGTGATATCGTGGTGGCCTTGATTGGCGATGAGGCAACGGTGAAATACTATAGGCTGATGGGGGACCGGATTCTGCTGGAGCCAGCGAATTCGCGCTTCAAGCCTATCGTTGTGGAGTCGGGGACGCCTGGATTCCAGATTCTCGGCAAAGTAGTCGGTTTGATGAGGAAATTCTAGGGCAGGATAAACAGGTGTAGTGACACAAGAAATCCGGCTCGAAGAGCCGGATTCTGTTTAAGATAGGAAGCCAAACGGCTTGACAAATCAAGAAGGTTTGTCTATATTCTCAAGGGGCTTGGGTTTCGCCGAAAATCTGGTTGTACTCCTTGGAATGAGCGGGGTCCATTCGCCGCAGAACGTCGATACCTCTGTCGTAGTTGCAGTTTTTCAAAGCTGTGGCAAGGGCGACGTGCTCAGCGTCAAGAATGCTGCTGCGTTTGTCAATGGGAACCTCGCCAAGTCTGAGTAACGCATAGTGCAGATAGGCCTTCGAGTCCTCGTACTGCCGTCTTTCATCATAGTAGAGCCCGGTGTAATAGAAGAATACGAATTCTCTGTATCCCCTGTTACTTTCACCGGTCACTTCCCGCAATAGATCGCTGCGTTTGTCCCAGCCGAAATAGTAAATGGACGACGTGCTGGAAAGTTGAACACTTCGCGCTTTGTCGAAGTAGCGATCCCCTCCTAACTTCTCATATTTGTCTTCCTCATTCGCAATCAACAGCCAGACATAGAATTCGATCACGCTCATGAAGGGATCGAATGACGCTTGACCGGGAGTGTACGGAGTGCGCATTCCAAACTCCCACCGTTTGTCCTCAAAGCGAGCATCTCGCTTGTTGGTAATGATGAGATTGGCTTTGAACTTGTCTTCTTGCGGGTTTGCGTTATACTCCGTGAAATAGATATTGGCCTGGATGTCCAAGTCATATCCTCCGTCATCACGGTTCCACGGATGGCGGGTATCTTTGAGAAACTGCACAATGACAGAGTCAATGCCCTGCAACTTCTGCTGCGCCTCTTCGGGCAGCCGTTGCATATCCACCATGACTTCGGGGTAAATAAGCTGTGCGCGGCTTGTTTGGCCGCAGATCGCCGAAAAAAGGACGGCAATCCAAAGGAGAATGGACCGCTTCATGCCGGACAGTATACGGATTGGAGGGCGGATTGTCAAGATTGGGTTGCTTGGGCTTGCGCTCTGCAGCTCAAAACTGGTTGACCCCGCTATGGCGGCCTTTGAGCGGACAGCCTATTCCACTCGAGCTGCTGGTCGGGCAGGAGCAGGCGTCGCAGCAATTGAGCCTGGTTGCCAGTGGCTGAATCCGGCCGTGTCGCACCGGAGTTCGATCTCACTTGGCTGGTCAGAACCATTTGGATTGGCAGAACTCGGGAGCGAGTTCGGGTGTGCTCAGTATAGTGCTCACCGCTGGTCGGGCGGGATAATGGTAAGTCGGTTAGGAGATGCATCTTACAGCGAGCAGATTGTGCGCGGTGGTGCAAACTGCGCCGTTGGTCAAGATGTTTCCCTTGGGTTCGCCGCAAGTTGGCACGATCTGGCTATCCAAAGCTTACCATCTGGTGACGCGGCGACAGTCGATGTCGGGCTGTTAACAACGTTGCGCTCGGACTTGCGAATTGGTGCTGTTTGGCGCAATTTGATGCGAGCGCAGTTGTCCGCCTATGAGGATCGCTTGCCGGAGTCGATCACAGTTGGGGGGAGTTTCGATGTTGACTCACGAACGACGGCGATGTTGGATGCCGTGCAGGAATCAGGCTTTCCGTTGGAGATTCGTGCAGGTGCCCAAGTCTCAGCGTTCAAGCAACTGATTCTGCGCTGTGGAGTGCTGTTCGACCCCGCGCAATATGCTCTGGGTCTCACATTGAAGCATCGACTGCTCTTTGCGAATTACGCGATGCAATGGCATAGCTCTTTGGGTGCGACTCACTTCATCGGGCTGGATATCGAACTGAAGTGATTGTGCTCTGTTGGGTATTCGTCTTGATTTTGCCAATTGTGGCCCTGTGCCAGCCGGCAGAGGAACGCATTGAAGACGGTTTCGTTTCCGCCGATGAAGAGGGCTATCTGCCTGAGGACAGTGCCTTTGTGCTCGGGAAGGGGAATGTGCAATCATCGCAGCGTGTTCAGTTGCTGAATTCTGCAGCATTTGATGCCAGTAGCGAAAAGCGCGTTACCGGATCTCATATTTGGGTCAGGTCGCGCCTCGGAGTGCAAGCGGGCAGCCGATTTCGTACCGATCTGCTGGCAGTGCGGCGCAAGTACGATCCGCGTGCATTTGATGAAGTGCACGTATCCATATCCGGCCGCCACGATCCAACGGATGTCACATTTGCACTTGGGACATTTCAGTATGACTGGGGACTAGGATTAGTTTCGAGTGCGGGTTTTGGTGCTGCCAGAAGGTTCTCCTATGCAGGATCAACATTCGCTCCACTTGGAACAGGTCTGCTTGCCCGCCCGACATCCCGGGAGTCCAGCTGGTTCTACGGGCTTGCGGCCTGTCGGCGATTTCAGAGACTTTCAGCCACGCTGGTCGGGAGCATCAGACCCTGGAATGCTGAAGTCTCTAACGACTACGGCAGTCTCACGGGCAACCTTCAACCCGTAAGCTCGACAGGTTATTCGCAGCGGGATCGCGTGGAAGAGCGACTCTTTGGAGGATCTCTCGAGTTTGCCACCAAGTTCCTCCGCATCGGAACATTTGCGCAGTCCGGCGAGTTCTCGTTTCCGTTGAAAGGAACCGGGGATCGCCTTGATCAACTCTCGGCTGTTGCCTCTGCCTCTTGGAGAAACGTGACTGGAACCGGAGAGGCAGCCCGTTCCGGAAACAAATCGGCGTGGCAAATGGTTTTATCAGGGTATACTGGGCTGTTCACAGGCGCGCTGTTTGTGTTCTATGCTGATCCCGAATACATTGCACCACGCAGCCAGAGTTTTGTTAGTTACGGCGAGCCGATCACGAATCAGCGCACCTTTGGTGTTCGCAGTTCCTATACATCCTCTGTGCATACACTGACAGGTGAGATTCAGAGTTCGAATTCGCCCGCAGCGACACCCACGATATCACCTTCGAAGTCCGAGTCTCGGGCCGTCATGTCATGGCATTACCGAGTCGACAGCTCACTGAACCTGGCCTTGCGAGTTGCACGGGGCATTCGTGAAGAGCGATCGTCCGAAACGATTGCAGATCGCACGTATCAGAATGTGCGGCTTTTGATGAAGTGGCGCCAAGGTCTCGAGTGGTCTGTACGACTGGATGATCGGCGAGCAAGAGACTTAACAGGTGAACGCCCATCTGCTGGCTCATACGAACACATTCAAGCGGCAAAAGTTGACGGAAGAATTCGCGCCGGACTGAGAGTTTCGCTGCATTCGGTGCCCTCAGGTGTCGCGCCGCTTCTCGTGTATGAACCAAGTGTTGCTGGCGCGTATCCCCTGCAAACGATCGTGGGTGACGGCCGACGGCTGCTTGGATGGATTGGAGTCGGTTCGCGAAGCTGGAGCGTCTTCGCAAAAGTTGGATGGTCAATTGCGTCAAATGACTCAATGGGAGCCACCTCGATCGGTCTGCACGTCAATTACTTAAGTCGGTAGCTCGTATTAGCGGCCGTGGAACGTCGGGAAGAGTCCGAATAACACTACAGAGTTTCAACTAAGGCAAAGCTGCTCAGATTACCTAATGCGTAAGTTCCCTATGCCAGCCGTGGTGATCGCATATCTGTTCTCTTTGCTCATGGTGAACGGAGCGGCAAGTATTGCTGCGCCGAATATATTACTTACAGATTTAACGGGAACTCCGGTATCACGTTTACCGTATCTGAACAGGGGAGATACGCGACTCATTCCACTGGCAATGCTGGCGAAATCAGCAGGCTTCGAGATAACTCATCATCGTGGCAAAGAGCGGATTAACTCAGCTGGCTGCGAGACAGTCTTGGAAGTCAGGAATAGTTTTGCGGAAGTTAATGGTGCGTTCGTTCAGCTGATAGCACCTGCGGAATCGTGGGATGGATCACTTTGGATTCCTCTCCCGAATCTGGACGAACTGTTTCCGACAACAATTGAGTTGAGTGAAACAGGTGAGGTTATTCGACTGCTCGGCATCGCCGATTCTGCGAGCGGCATGATTATTCCTATCGAGGTTGAGCCGCTGACAGGTACTCAACGTTCATGGCAGTTCGGGAAGGTGATTCTGGATGCGGGCCACGGAGGAAAGGATCCGGGCGGCAAAGGGTTGCAGGACTATACAGAGAAGGACATCGTCCTTGATGTTGCGCGTCGCGCGGAACTCGCTTTGGCCGGGATGGGCGTTCCTGTCGTTTTGACACGCCGTGCGGACGAGTTTATGACACTCGGGCAGAGAACAAGATTGGCTAATGCTGAATCGGGAGACTTGTTCATTTCCATTCACTGCAACAGCTACAAGGACCCGACAATTGGAGGGGCGGAGTGTTATATCTTGAAGCCCGCAAGAACCGAACGTGCGATTGAGGTAGCAGCTAAAGAGAATCAGGTTGTCGAGTTGGAACGCGGCGCGGAACAGTACGAAACCCTGCCAGAAGAGAACCACATTCTTTTGAGCATGGCGACGAGTCAGTATTTACGGGACAGTGAACGATGGTCTGAGATTTTATTGGAAGAGTTGTCTGAAAAGACGAAGTTACGAAGTCGGGGTGTGGACCAAGCCGGATTCTACGTTTTAATGGGAGCTTCGATGCCGGCGATTCTACTGGAGTGCGGGTATTTGACGAATCCGGAAGATCTGCTCGTGCTGGGGACAGAGCGAGGACGGCAGCTAATTGCGGAAGCGATAGCCGCTTCCGTAATGCGAATGAAAACGGAAATGGAATCGGCGTCGAGGTGATGGACTCGCAAAGTGTGACTGGCCATCGCAAACCGATTGCGGTCTTTGACTCGGGACTTGGCGGCCTGACGGTACTGGCAGCGCTGCATCAAGCGCTACCACATGAGAACTTCATCTTTCTGGCCGACAGAGCACGTGTTCCTTATGCGTCGCTAAGCCCGGCGTTGATAAGTCGGTATGCTTGTGAATGCGCGGCGTTTCTGGCGAGCTTCGATCCAATGGCCGCGGTAATTGCCTGTAACACCGTTTCTGCTGTTGCGCTTAAAGATGTCGAGAGCTTATTCTCCGTCCCAGTAATCAATGTGCTTCACCCAACTGCAAACGCGGCGGCGAGATTTACGATAAATAAGCGAGTCGGTGTGCTGGCAACGACGGCGACTGTGAAGCGAAATACGTATGCGACGGTGCTTGAAGAATTGGTCCCAAACGTTGAAGTCACGTCGCAGGGGTGTCCCTTGCTTGTGCCTTTGGTTGAAGAAGGGTGGACTCAAGGTGACATTCCCCGGCTTATCGTCGAGCACTATTTGGACCGCTTGAAAGCGGCACAGGTGGATACCGTTGTGCTGGGCTGTACTCACTACGAGTACTTTCGCGAGCATATCCAGCATGCCATGGGCAGGCATGTTAATCTGGTTGACACCCCGAAAGTCACTGCAGAAGAGCTAAAACGGCTGTTGCCCGCACCTCAGGAGCGACAAGGAAGTGTCACGATTTACAGCAGCGATGTCACCGATGCACTTTTCAAAGTCGTGGAATCACTTTTCTTGAGTTCAACCGATCTCACTATTGAGACGGTCTCCGTTGAAGATCTAAGCAAACGTAAGGTATTAGTGTAGTTCCTTCCCGGCTTCTGACATTGTGTTTGCGATGTCAAAAGTTTGCAAAACATTCCCCTCAATCTTCTCACCTTTCTAATCGTTCAAGCCATGGATATTTCAACACTGCAAGCAATGACCGTACCGGATTTGATCACCTTGGGCAAGCAACTTGAGGTGCAGGAAACGTCCGGTTTACCTAAGCACGAGCTGATTTTCAAGATCCTCGCGCGGCAATCTGCAAAAGACGAGGTTCTGACCGCAAGTGGTGTGCTGGAAATTCTACCGGATGGATACGGTTTCTTGCGAAGCGCTCAGGCGTCGTATTTGCCGAGTCCTGACGACGTCTATGTCTCGCCATCGCAGATTAAGCGCTTCGGCCTTAGGACTGGCCATTTGATCACCGGACAGGTAAGGCCGCCGAAAGAGGGTGAGCGATTCTTCGCGCTTCTCAAGGTGCACAACGTAAACGGAACGAACCCTGATGTCACCAAGGAGATCGTTCATTTCGATGACTTGACACCAATCTATCCCGACAACAAATTTAAGATGGAACTTGATGCCAAGGATTTGACTTTGCGTGTGATCGATATTTTTGCCCCGGTAGGAATGGGGCAACGCGGTCTGATCGTTGCACCACCCAGGACGGGCAAGACGATCATCCTGCAAAAAATGGCAAATGCAATTACGGCAAATCATCCGCAGGTTGAGTTGCTCGTCCTGCTTATTGACGAACGACCGGAAGAAGTTACGGACATGGAGCGTTCCGTTAAAGGGGAAGTGGTTTCGTCAACATTTGATGAGAAAGCAGAGCGCCACGTTCAGGTCGCCAATATGGTCCTGGAGCGCGCGAAACGCATGGTGGAGTTGGGAAAGGACGTCGTGATTCTCTTAGACTCCATAACCCGCTTGGCCCGGGCGCACAATTCGGTAATGCCGCACTCGGGACGCGTTCTTTCAGGTGGTATTGATGCGAGCGCTCTTTATGAGCCCAAGCGGTTCTTTGGTGCCGCACGTAACATTGAGGAGGGCGGAAGCTTGACAATTCTTGCTACCGCACTCATTGACACGGGGTCGCGTGCGGACGAAGTGATTTTCGAAGAGTTCAAAGGCACTGGTAACTTGGAACTAGTGCTCGACCGCCGCCTTGCGGAGATGCGCGTCTTCCCGGCGATCGACGTTCTGCGCTCCGGAACACGCCGCGAGGAGCAGTTGTTGACACCGATGGTCCTTCAGAAGATGTACGCGTTGAGAAGTGTGCTCGATCACGGGAATTCATTCGAATCTATGAAGTTCATCTTGGACAAGATGCGCGACACGCGCTCGAATGCGGAGTTCTTTGAACTCATGACGAAGTCCTAAGCAATGCAGTTTCCGATGATTGGTCAAGTCCAGGTGGATGGATGGACTCTGCTCGGTTTGGCAGGTCAGGTTCTGTTCTTTACACGATTCATCATTCAGTGGATTGCCACTGAAAGAGCTCGACGAACTGTCGTTCCACGATCCTTTTGGTACTTCTCTATCGCCGGCGCGCTTGTGCTACTCTTTTACTCTTTTGTTCGCAAAGATCCAGTATTTATTGCAGGCTATTTGCTGGCAATGATCATCTACTTACGTAATCTCCGATTTGCTCTGCGACCGGGGAACGTGAGAACCGTTGACTAAACGGTTCTGCTACTGAATGCAATACTCTAAACTAGAAACAGACATTGCGACTACTAAGTAATCTTTCTGCCTACGCTTATTCACTCTTTCTGCTTGGTGCGGTAGGTTGTGCACAGCGCGAGTCAGATGTTGGAACAGGCGCCATTCCGTTGCGACCGGAAGGGCAAGAGGGGCAGACAACCATTGTCGCAACAAGATCGGCGGAATGGGACTTGGACCTTTCACCGGGTCGGGGCAGCACCTTGCAAATCGGAGAGGCAGAGAGCTTTCGAGTAGTCTCGGCTCTGCGGTTTCAGCCAAGGGATGTACTGCCTGACAGTTTTGTATTGGATACGGCAAGAATTCGATTGCGCGTCGACCGAATTTACCCAGGTCGTGGAAGTGCGCCCGATTTGCGCATGTTGATCAAGCAGATTACACAGCCATGGGATGAAGACTCACTGGTTCAAGGTGTTTTTGCGGATCGCTCGAACTATCCGGTGATCGACACGATTCTTGTTCCGACAGGCGTTGATGCTGCAGACTCCCTGTATTGGTATCTGCCTGATAGCGTGTGGGAGTCCTGGATTGTTGATGACTCGTTAAATTTTGGAATCCTTCTTGAGGCCGCAAATCCCGGCGTGATTGTCGGTTTTCAATCAGCCGAAGGCGCCGTAGCATTTCGTACATTTCTCGAGATCATCGGTCGGGAATTCTCCACTGACTCAGCCGCTGCTCCTTCGTCGTGGTCTGATACGTTGTATGCAGTCGACGACGGTTATGTTGCAGAAGATTTGAGCGAACCGCTTCCTGGGCGTCTGCGAGTCAGCCAGGGTGCGTATCGTCGTGCGCTGTTGTATTTCCCGCTGGACAGTGTTGTTTCGAACCCGCTGCGAACAGTTGTGCGGGGTCGACTTCATTTCTTTGCGGACCTGCAGGCACAGGGGAGCCTGGTTTATAGTGGTTCGAACTTTCTTTACAAGGATGCTTCGCTTTCCGACACTCTTTGGTTTGCAAATCCGGACAGTGCACGTCAGAACTTTGTGGCCATAAGTTCAAGTTCGTTCGGCTCCGATAACGTGCAAATTACGTTTGAACTGACCAACGTGCTCGCATCGGTCGTTGGGAGTCCGACGTCCTATGGTGGATTTTCCGTGCAGGCGACTCTGGAGAGTGACGTTGTGTCGCGCCAGTACTTCCATGCTCACGACAGCGAAATTGACTCGCTTCGTCCACGACTCGAGATTTGGTGGGTCGAGCCATGATGTTCCTTCTAATACTCTTAGTTTCATGTTCGCAAGCTTTGGCAGGTGGATCAATCTTCGGCGCGCAGCCGACCGGGGATCCATTGCAGACGGGCGGGGTAAGAGCTGTGGGATTGGGTGGTGCGGGTCTGGCAATTTGGGATAGTCTTGGGATTCACTCGGACAACAGTGCGCAGATGGGGGCACTCTCTGGAACAATGCTGAGAGCCGGCATGTTCACAGGTTTGTACAATTCGACGGAAGGCTCGAACGGCGATACGGACAGTGAGTTTGGCTGGCAGTCTTTCCGACTCTATCTAAGACTTCATCCAAGGTACCGCACTGCATTAGGCATTGATCCCATCCGGCGATCGGATGTGCGTGTATTTGGAATTGACACTCTCTTCTATGAGTCGGGAGGCGAAGTAGTATCCGAGCCGTACGAGAGTCGTATGTCGTGGCAAGGGAGCGGAGTGGATATTCGCTGGGATCACGCGATTGTAATCTCGTCAAAGCTTTCTATTGGAGCGACGGCTGGTTTCCTCACGGAGCATCTTGAAGTCATTAGTGACTTGGATTTTCCAGAGGCAACCAATGGAGCGCGCGACGCGTCTTTCAGAGAGGTTCAGCGATTCAGTGGGTTTTGGGGAGGAGCTTCTGTGCACGTCAGAGCAACCGAGAGGCTGAGTCTCGGGGGATTCTGGCGTTCAAAGGCAGGTGGAGACTACGCCTATGAAAGCGCGGTGAACCACGGCGGGAGTCCTGTCCTTCAAGAAACGAGCGGTGACCGTCCTGGCGCATACGGTATAGGCGTTGGATACCAGTGGCACCGCCTGTGGAGTCTGTTTGCAGATGTCCGTCAGCAGACTTGGAAGAGGGCTGATTTTGGCCCCATGTACTCTGCCAGCTCCTTACGCGGAATCGAGACAACATCGGTTATGATGGGAATCGAACGCAGAGGTGGAACTCGGATCACGGACGAAGGATTCGACCGTTGGGATTTCCGCGCCGGTCTCGCTCATCGACTTCAGCCTTGGCAGTTAGAAAGCTCTCAGACTGACGTTGCTGAGACTGCGATTGCTTTTGGAACGTCTTTGCCGCTCAGCCAACAAGCTGGGAAACTGCATTTTGCACTTGAAATGGGCCGTCGAGAACCTCAGGACTTGGATGTATCAGAGAACTATGTGCGCTTTTATATGCAAATGGACATGCACGAGCGATGGTTCCAACGCAAGCGCCGCACTTTAGATAAGTAGGAATAGTCATGCAATCACATTTGAAGAACTTCTTGCACGAGAGCGACCCCGCAGTCTCGTCCATTATTGAGCACGAGCGTAGTCGCCAGAATACCGGCCTAGAGCTAATCGCTTCCGAGAACTTTGTCTCGCCTGCAGTTATGGAAGCAATGGGCAATGTTATGACTAACAAGTACGCGGAGGGTTTACCCGGCAAGCGATATTATGGCGGTTGTAAGCATGTAGATGAAGTAGAGACATTAGCTATTGATCGAGCGAAAGATCTCTTTAGTGCAAAATGGGTTAACGTTCAGCCGCATTCGGGTGCGCAGGCGAATATGGCGGTCTACTACACATTCCTGAAACCCGGCGACAAGATTTTGGGGATGGATTTGGCGCATGGCGGCCACCTGACACATGGTTCACCTGTTAACTTCTCGGGGAGAATGTTCGAAGTGGTGAGTTACGGTGTGACCCGCGACTCCAATCTAATAGACATGGATGACGTAGCTCGCAAAGCTCGCGAGCACAAGCCGAAACTGATTATGACTGGTTCATCTGCCTATCCTCGCAAGTGGGAGCTTGCCCAGTTTCGCGAGATAGCCGATGAAATCGGTGCCTATTTGATTTGCGATATGTCGCACTTCTCCGGACTTGTTGCTGGCAAAGTTCATCCTGACGTTGTTCCGTTTTGTCACGCAGTTACATCCACAACACATAAGACGTTACGCGGCCCGCGCGGCGGAATCATTCTGTCATCGCAGGAAGGTGGAGAGCTACTCTTGGGCGGGATGCCCAAGCCAAAGAGCTTCTGGGACGCAATCGATTCATGGGTATTCCCCGGGGTACAAGGCGGCCCGCTCATGCATGTGATAGCCGCGAAAGCTGTTGCTTTTGGTGAGGCCTTGACTCCGGCGTTTCGAGAATACGCGAAGCGCGTAGTCGAGAATGCGAAAGTCCTCGCGGACGAGTTTATGGCACGTGGCTACAAAGTTGTGTCCGGTGGCACCGACACACATCTCATATTGCTCGACCTCTCACCGTTGGGCAAAACTGGAAAGGCAGCAGAAAGGGCACTTGAAGCTGCGGACATTACGGTCAATAAGAACATGGTTCCGTTTGATCCACAGAAACCACTTGTAACTTCCGGAGTGCGAATTGGTTCGCCGGCCATAACTTCAAGAGGGATGGGACCCGATGAGATGAAACGGATCGCCCGCCTTATTGATCGTGTGATCCAGAATCTTGATTCTGACGATGTAATATCTGAAGTTCGATCGGATGTTCAGGATCTTGCCTCAGGTTTTCCGCTTTATTCTTCGCCTCTACAGTATAGGACTTAGTACCAACCTTGCGCTGCCCATTTTGCAGCACTGACGACGACCGAGTGATTGATTCGCGACCTGCAAAGGAGGGTCGTGCCATTCGCCGACGCCGCGAGTGTTTGAAATGCGGTCACAGATTCACGACATACGAGTCCGTCGAAGATCGAGTTGTGCAAGTCATAAAGTCTGACGGAGCTCGCGAGCCATTTGATCGAGAAAAGGTTTACCGCGGGCTTTCAATAGCCTGCACGAAACGTCCTGTGACGGCGAACTCAATCGAAACTATGACTGCAGCTATAGAAGCGCGTGTGCTCGCGGATATGAGCCGTGAAGTGACTTCGTCCCAAATTGGCCAGTGGATCCTTGAGGAACTTGCCAAAGTAGACGAAGTTGCGTACGTGAGATTTGCTTCAGTGTACAAGCGGTACAAGTCCGTTTCTGAGTTCCTAAGCGAGCTGGATCGAATGAAAGCTGTCATAAAGTAGATGACGCGAGTGAACCCGAGGGACGAAGTGACGTTGTTCACTACTTTGGGGCAACTCAGAACCCTTTTTACCTGCAATTGCAGTCCTCGCATGCCGGCAAAGTCTGCTTCGCATGATTCTCAGGATACCTGAATACTTCTACGGAGTCGGAGCAAGACTCTTTCACCGCCACTGGGACAAGCAGGGTGGGTGGAAGGCACCGGTACCTGTTATATCCGTTGGCAATATAACAGTCGGAGGAACGGGAAAGACTCCATTCGTGGTAGCTCTGGCAAGACTTCTTTCCGAGCAGTTCCCAGACCTGGCAGAACAGAACCGAATCGCTGTACTTTCACGAGGGTACGGCCGTAAGTCCAGCGAACTAGTTACTGTAACAGAGTCCTCAGACTGGCGGGATTCAGGTGACGAACCACTTCTCATCAAGCGAAGTTGCCCAAGTTCGCTTGTGATTTCTTTTGCCAAACGCGTCGAAAGCGCGCGCATCGCGGTCGAGAGCTTTGGTGCAAAGCTGATTATTCTTGACGACGGCTTTCAGCATCGTGCTCTGGCTAGGAATATTGATCTGGTAATCTTGGACGCGGCAGATCCTCTGGGGAATGGTCGGTTGTTGCCTGCAGGTCGGCTTAGAGAGCCGGTTTCGGCATTGGCACGTGCCTCAATGATTGTGGTGAATGGCGAAGGAAGCCAAGCGAAGCAACTTGCTGATCGATTCGGGAAAACCGTGATTCAAGTCGCGTCGGTCCCGTTGTCCGAAACATGGAGTGCGGAAGTGTCTCAGCCGGCATTCCTCATTACCGGAATTGCGAGGCCGGAACGCGTGCGTCAGTCACTGGACGAAGCTGGCATTCGCTTAGTAGGACATCGGGCCTTTCGTGATCATCATGCGTTTTCCGTACGGGAGTTCAGTGATGTGCAGATTGAGGCACAGAAACGCGGCGCGAAATCAATTCTTATGACAAGTAAAGATATGGCCCGTATATTTCCGATTCATGGTGGTTTACCAGTCACTGAGATTCCACATGAGTTGAAGATCGTTAGTGCGCAGGAGCTGATTGCCAATGTCTTGCAACAAAGATGCATGCCTGCGGCCTCCCATAGCGGTACCATCTCTTGAATCCAAGCTCTCAGACATAAAGCAAATTAAATAAAAACAATATAGAAGCTTTCCAAATTCATGTGCAATCCTTCACAAAATGATTGACTTTTTCTGGAGAAACCGCTATATTCAGCAATCTGTGGATGTTATAGAGTTCCCGCGAAGATTTTGACCTAAAATGGGCCTCGAAACAGTATTATTCTTGTTACTCGCGCTCGGGTCAATAATGTCGGCCCTGCTGGTCGTGACTTCGCCGTCTCCGATTGGCAGCGCGCTCTACCTTATCGTAACCATGTTCTGTCTGGCGGGCCTCTACGTTTTGCTGGCCGCCCCATTTCTCGCTGCAATTCAGATCATCGTTTATGCAGGAGCCATCATTGTGCTCCTGCTTTTTGTTATCATGTTACTGAATTTGCGTCAAATAGAAGAGGTGCTTCCCAAGGGGTGGAGGATAGCCGGTCTTGCTGTTGCAGGTCTGACCTTACTTATTCTCTTCATGGCCATCGTCCGCGGCAGCGCGGTCTTGCCGGACATGCCTATGGTGCCTGACGAATTCGGTGAAGTGAAGCCTCTTGGCGCTCTTCTTTTCAGTAAGTATTTGTTTGCCTTTGAAGCAACTTCGGTGCTGCTACTTACGGCAATGATTGGAGCGGTGGCACTGGTAAGAAAGTCCGACGGGGAGGGCAAAGATGGCCGTTGAACTGGCCCACTATCTTCTGCTCTCCGCAGTTCTGTTTGGTATCGGGATCATGGGTGTCCTGACACGGAAGAATCTTATCATCATTTTGATGTGTGTTGAATTAATGCTGAATGCGGTAAACCTGAGTTTTGTTGCGTTGGCGCGCCACACCTTAAATCAAGAGGCTCAGGTAATTGTGTTCTTTGTGCTATGTGTTGCGGCCGCAGAAGTCGCGGTCGGGCTTGCCATATTGATTTCTGTGTGGCGGAAACGCGGAACCATGAACATCGACGCGCTGAGTGCGCTGCGAGGATAAATGCTTGACCTGCTTTATCTAATCCCGCTTTTCCCGCTGCTTGGTGTTGTGTTGAACACATTTGTGTTGCGCGGCCAGCCGGAGAAACTGGTCGGGAGTGTGGCGGCGGCGATGGTCGGCGCCAGCTTCGTCGTAGCTATTGGTGGTTTCATTCAATTGCTCGGCATGCCCGCTGAGTCGCGGCACGTCGAGCAAGAGTTGTTCCGCTGGATTGTGGTCGGGAATTTTGCCGCGCAGGCGAGTTTTCTGGCGGACCAGCTGTCAATGATTATGATGCTGGTCGTCACAGGCGTGTCATTTCTGATACACGTCTACTCGATCGGCTACATGCATGGTGATGAGGGCTTCAGAAAGTTCTTCATCTATCTCAACCTGTTTGTATTCTTCATGCTCCTTTTGGTTATGGGGAGTAACTATTTGGTCATGTTCGTGGGTTGGGAAGGTGTGGGGCTTTGCTCGTATTTGTTGATCGGATTCTGGTATACTGATGAGTTGAAGGCGTCTGCAGGAAAAAAGGCCTTCATCATGAATAGGATTGGCGATTTCGGCTTCCTACTCGCGATCTTCTTGATTTGGACGACATTCGGGACTATCAACTTCCGCGAAATTGCGCCGATGGCGCAAGCTTACCCAATCGGTGCCGGCGTCATTACGGCAATCTGCCTGCTTCTGTTCATGGGTGCGACGGGCAAATCTGCCCAACTACCGCTCTATACCTGGTTGCCTGACGCAATGGCTGGTCCTACTCCAGTGTCGGCGCTAATTCACGCCGCAACGATGGTCACGGCCGGAGTGTACATGGTTGTGCGCTCTAATTTCCTGTTTACGCTTTCGCCTATCGCTATGGATGTTGTCGCATGGGTAGGCGCGTTAACCGCACTGTTCGCGGCAACGATCGGCCTTGTCCAGACGGACATCAAGAAAGTGCTTGCCTATTCCACGGTCAGTCAGCTTGGTTTCATGTTCTTGGCTTGTGGCGTTGGCGCATACACGGCGGCTATCTTTCATTTGATGACCCACGCATTCTTCAAGGGGTTGTTATTCCTTGGCTCGGGATCGGTAATCCACGGTATGTCCGACGAGCAGGACATTCGTCTAATGGGTGGATTGAAGAGTAAGATGCCGACTACCTTTGTGACGTTTCTGGTGGGTACGCTTGCAATTGCGGGAATCCCTGGACTTGCTGGCTTCTTTTCAAAGGACGAGATTCTTTGGAAGACTTTTGAGTCTCACAATTATGTTCTCTGGGCTATAGGTGCGACGGCCGCATTCTGTACGGCGTTCTACATGTTCCGGTTACTGTATCTGACATTCTTCGGCAAGTTTCGCGGTTCGAAATCCCAAGAACATCATGTCCATGAGTCTCCAAAGCTGATGACAATACCGCTCATGGTTTTGGCTGTACTCTCGATCATCGGTGGATATGTAGGCGTCCCTCATGCGCTGGGAGGCAGTAACTCCCTCCACACGTGGCTTCTGCCCCTGATTTCCGAAACAACGAGCGCACACGGGGGCACTCATCACGGCGTACCAACAGCAGAGTATGTCTTGATGGTAGTTTCCGTAGTGATTGCACTCTTGGGAATTCTGCTCGCAAGATCCTGGTACTTAGGTAAGTCACCGACAGTGGAAGCATTAGGCAAATCGAGTGCCCAAAGGCTACTCTACAACAAGTATTGGGTTGATCAGATCTATGATACGATGATCTCACAGCCACTGGTGAAACTATCTGAACTCTTCGCAAAGTACATTGACATTGGAACGGTCGATGGAGCAGTCAATGGAGTCGGATCGACGTTGAGCGGCCTTGGTGGAGTTGTTCGTAAGATCCAGACGGGTGTTACGCAGAACTACGCCGTGATGATGAGTCTGGGTGTCGTATTGCTATTGAGTGCAATTTTGTGGACGGTTCTGGGATAAGCTGCTCATGTTATTGTCACTTTGCATTGCCATCCCCGCCGTAACCAGTTTGCTGGTGTTGCTCGTTCCTCGCACTTCGCCAGGGCTAGTCCGCGTCTTGGCTTTAGCCGGCTCTCTCGTGACACTTCTCGTCTCGCTGTTTGTTCTCGCGAGCTTCGAAGTTGGCGAGGCGAGTTTTCAGATGATCGAAAAGGTGCCTTGGGTACCCTCAATAGGCGCGGAATGGCATCTTGGAGTTGACGGCATCAGCCTCTTTCTGATAATCTTAACGACACTATTGACCGTTCTGTGCATACTTGCCAGCTGGCATAGTATTCAGGACCGAATTCACGAATATCACTTCTTTTTCTTGCTCTTAGAAGCAGGTATGATTGGCGTCTTTGCTGCGCTTGACCTATTTGTGTTCTACGTTATGTGGGAAGTGATGCTTGTGCCGATGTTCTTCCTCATCGGTGTTTGGGGCGGACAGCGCAGGCTATATGCAACGATCAAGTTCTTTCTGTTCACGATGGCAGGATCAGTCTTGATGCTTGCAGGCGTGCTTTACTTGTACTTCCATACGATAGATCCGGAAACACAACGTAATACCTTTAATCTGCTCCATGTTACGGCACAGTCAAGCTTCCCAATCGGCATTCAAACTTGGCTGTTCTTGGCATTTGGCTTAGCTTTCGCCATTAAAGTACCACTCTTCCCACTCCATACGTGGCTGCCTGATGCCCATACCGAAGCTCCGACTGCAGGTTCTGTAATCCTTGCCGGCGTGTTGCTAAAGATGGGGACGTACGGTTTTCTCAGATTCTGTCTGCCAATTTTCCCCGAGGCAACGCTAGAGTTTGTTCCGTGGGTAAGCTGGCTGTCAATCATCGGGATTACGTACGGAGCGATGGTAGCCATGGTGCAGAAGGACATGAAGAAACTGGTGGCCTACTCATCTGTCGCCCACTTAGGGTTTGTGATGATTGGCATGTTTGCATTGAATCAGCAAGGACTTGCGGGGTCTTTATTGCAACAAATCAATCATGGAATATCGACGGGTGCGTTGTTCTTATTGGTTGGTGTCGTCTATGAGCGACGACACACGCGATTGATTGCGGATTACGGCGGTATCGCGAAGGTCATGCCGGTTTACGCAGCCCTATTTATGATTGTGGCACTCTCGTCCATTGGATTGCCGATTACGAACGGATTTGTAGGTGAGTTCCTGATTCTGGTGGGAACTTTTGCATCAAATACTATGTACGGAGTTATTGCGACGTCAGGTGTAATCCTTGCAGCAGTTTACTTGCTCTGGATGTACCAAAGGGTATTCTACGGAAAACTGATCCACGAGGCGAATCAGAAACTCAAGGACATCACTTTGTTCGAAGCGACGCCAATTGTTGTCCTCATTGTGCTGGCGCTTTGGATTGGTATCTACCCGGATCCGCTCCTTGTTCGCATGGAACCGTCGTTGCAGTTAGTCCTTGAGAAGTTTCAGCAGGTGCAGTTTTCGCAGCTTCAAGGGGTTCTTCACTAATGGGTATGCGTGACTTCCTTGGAGTTCTGCCAGAGCTTGCGGTTGTTCTGACTGCGCTCTTGGCCATTTTAGTGGATATCGCGGCAAGGGAGAGGAATGCATCCGCGTCTCAAGGTGTCACTGCAGTCGGATTGACCGTAGCTGCGGCTTTGGCTCTCGGTCTGCCAAGCAGTAACGGCATGCTGATGTCCAACCAGCTTTTCAGCGACGGTTTCTCTACATGGTTTCGTGCCCTTTTCTGTATTGTTGGTGTCATTACTGCAATCTTTTCTCCACTTTATCTCAGGCACCGTAACATCAGGCTTGGCGAGTATTATTCGCTATTAGCCATGTCCGTATTTGGCATGATGGTTATGGCGTCGGCGGCAAATCTGCTCTTGTTCTTCGTTGGACTTGAAACGATGTCCATCTCGCTATACGTGTTGGTTTCTTTCCGAAGAGACGAAGCGACCTCCGTGGAAGGTGGATTGAAGTACTTGGTCCTCGGTGCTTTTTCGTCCGCATTCCTACTGTATGGCATGGCACTCATCTTTGGCGGGATTGGATCACTAGACTACGCTGTGATTGGTGAGTACTTGCGGCAAAGCCATAGTGTCGGACCAATGACTCTGACTGGAATTGGACTACTGTTAGTAGGATTTGCCTTTAAGGTTTCTGCCGTCCCGTTTCATTTCTGGTCACCCGACGTCTACGAGGGCGCACCGACTACTATTACTGCGTTCATGTCAACGGGGGCGAAAGCCGCGGCTTTTGTTGGATTGATTCGAGTGTTTGGCGTTGCTTTTGCCGAAACCAGTGGCCACTGGACTTTCGCACTTTCTGTGGTTTCAGTCCTGACGATGACCCTTGGTAACGTAGTAGCCATCAGGCAAACAAGCGTGAAGCGGATGCTCGCGTATTCTTCAATTGCTCATGCGGGGTACATGCTTGTAGCCGTGATTGCGGGTTCAAGGGAAGCGTTTGCCGCTGCGGGATTCTATCTCGTTGGCTACGCATTTATGAATCTCGGCGCTTTCGGAGTGCTCATACTCCTGAACCAGCGCGGCAAGGGTGACTATTCATTCGATTCGCTTCGTGGCATGGGAACTGTACATCCATTGCTCGGTTTGACTATGGCGGTCTTTATGTCGTCACTTATTGGCATCCCGCCGACGGCAGGGTTCTTCGGCAAGTTGTACGTTTTTTCGGCGGCCATCAAGCAAGGATACCTGTGGTTGGTGATCATTGGACTGCTGAACAGCGCTGTGGGGGCATATTATTACCTGAAAGTCATTTCGACAATGTTCATGTCCAAGGCAGAGGGAGAGGTTCAGTTTGGACAGCCTGTTGGGTACAAAGCTGCGCTGGCAATCTCATCGCTACTGATCATTATCCTCGGCATGTTCCCTGAACAACTAGTCACTGCCATGCTGAGAGCAGTGCCATAGCACAATTATCGCTCAAGAATAAAGAGCCCTCGCTTAGACGAGGGCTCTTTTTTGTGCATGTAAGATGTTGTGCTACGACGCAGGTTCGAATTCTGCGAGAAACTCCGCAATGTGCCCAAAAGCTTTCTTCAGCGTTTCCTCGGGAGGCAGAAATACGACGCGGAAGTGCTTTGTACCTGGACGTTGACCAAAGCCGGAGCCATGTACAGTGACAACACCAGTTGCTTTAATCAACTCACGGACAAAATTCTCATCAGGCTGACCAATACTGAGTTTTGGGAAGGCATAAAAGGCACCGCGCGGACTGACACATGAAATACCGGGAATGCCGTTCAACATTTTAACAGTAAGATCTCGCCGGCGCGACAGCTTTGACTTAATCTCCGACAAGTGCGACTGGTCACCGTCGAGCGCTGGCGCAATGGCATACTGTTCAGGATGATTAGCGGAGAGTCTCGCGCGAAGGAGTTTGTTTAGTGCCTCAACGTAGTCATTCAAGACAGACGCACTGCCAGATACAACTCCCCAACCGATGCGAAAGCCCGGCGCAACGTATGCTTTTGACATCCCATTAAACGTGACGATTGGATGCTCATGATCCAAGGAGGCAATTGAGATATGCTCTTCACCATCGAGAATCAGTTTGTCGTAAATCTCATCTGCGAAAATGACAAGATTGTGACGTCGCGCAAGGTCGAGAATCCCTTCAAGAGTCCTGCGCTCACAAACTGAACCTGTCGGGTTGTTCGGATTGATCAGGACAATAGCACGAGTCTTGGGGGTAATCTTCGCAGCGATGTCTTCGAGATCCGGTTGCCAACTGTTCTCTTCGTCAAGATAGTAGGGAATCTCCTTTGCTTCCAGCTTCGCGAGGACTGCTGTGTACAGCGGATAACCGGGAGTTGGTGTCAAGACATGTTCACCCGCATTTACCAGTGCTGAAAAGCAGACTTCAATTGCCTCGCTTGCACCAGTCGTCACAAAGACATCGCGAATATTCTTAATGCCATTGCGGTCAGCCTGGCGACGGATGGACTCCGTAGCTTCCTTTATTCCGCTTGAAGGGGCATATCCATTGTGATTGTCTTGCATCGCGCGAAGTGTCGCCTCAATGATATGTGGTGGTGTAACAAAATCAAAGAGGTTCGGATCGCCAATGTTCAAATAGAGCATCTCGCGCCCACTTGCGGCAACCTGCTGTGCTACGACGACAACGTCACGGACGGCATATGTTACTTGCTCTGTACGTTTCGCCGGTATTACGTGAGTAAGCATATTCTAAACTCATTAGTCTGATGATAACTTCTAAACATCCTTTGCATTCCATTTATTTGCAAAGTGAGCGTAAATTGCAACACCAATTGCGGAGAGAATGCCGATTGCAGCAAACTGGTACCATAGTTTGTACGGGTGATATGCATTCCACAGTGCGTGCGTGACTTGCATTGCATCCATACCCGACACGGACTGCAGAAACTCAGTGGCCTTGGTTCGGGCGATTCCTTCGCCTTCGATGAAAGCTTCCGACACAAGCTTGACGGCTCTTGAGGAATCTACACCTGAGGCCTGCACCTTCGCAACAATGTCTTCCGGCGATTGCCCATTTGTTATGCCGAACTTTGTTGCAAGATAGTTCAGCGACAAGTTCGCCTTGTCACCCATTTTATCATAAACTTGGCCACCCATCAGCGATCCGTAACTCCAGCCGATCGCCAGCGGAATATTAGCATAGCCCATGTAGAGTGCTTTCTGGCCTTCAGGGGCGATAACTCCGAGATAATCGTTCATCTTGGGACTCGCGAGCATCTCTCCTACGCTGAAACAAAGTATACCCAGTATGCAAAGATAACCTGACATCGTGAAGCCCGCCGCCACCAGACCGATTGCAGAAATCGTCATTCCCAGGAGAATCGATGTCAAGCGGCGCATTCTTGCAACTAGGTACGAAACAAATACAACGCATACGACGATGAGTCCTGCATTAGCATTAATCATCCACTCCTGAGTGATCATCGTTCCGCGTGCGGTTTCAGTAGTCATCCAGGAGGGCAATCCAAGTGCCTTAACAATCATCGAGCTGTCAACCCAATCGACGATGAAGTTCGGCAGCATATCAAAGAGCTGCATAAACATCAGCCAGAATCCGGACATCAACCAGATAAAGGCGCCGACTCGTGTGGTGCGGATGATCAGAAGTCCGAGCGACACTGCGACGGCTACCATTCGCACTTCCTTCGGAAACGGAATCAAAAAGACAATGAGAATAACCAGCATGCCGGCAGGAACTAACCACCAAGGACGGGCCATGTTGATACATGTTGTCTTGAAGATCGTCCACGGAGTGCCAGTCTGGTCACCGCCTGCGGGGACTTCCTTATAAGTCAACAGCATCACGAAGTTCAAACTGACAATCACCGCGCAACCGTAAAACACAGTCGGCCATGAAAATCCGTATAGGAAGTGAGCAAGAGGTGGTCCAAGGAATCCCCCAATGTTGACCACCATGTAGAAAGTGCCCCAACCAACTGACGATGTTGCTCGCGTTATAGTTTGAACGAGTGTTCCCTGTATTCCTGGCTTAAAGACTGCTGTTCCTAACGCAAGGACGCAGCAACCGAACAAGAAAGGATAGAACTCGCGCTGCGTTGCCATCAAGAGATAGCCCGCAACCTTTAGCGCAATGCTCCACGCGATCGTTCGTTTGTACCCGTAACGGTCGGCAAATCCGCCTGAAAACATAGGTACAAGCGACTGGACAAGTGCCCAGTAGAAAAATATGATCCCCTTCTGGGTCTGCGTAAAGTGAAGACCTGCAACTTCATCTGCCTGAGCTATGTAGATTGGAATAACTACGCGAACTCCATAGTAGGCGAGTCGCTCAATCATCTCCATGATGTTCAGCATCCAGAATGGACGTCCGAACTGGGCAAGTTGCCCAACCAGATTTTGTCGCGGAATACTCAATTTGATACGGAGTTAGGGAAAGGGACTCTTTAGAAAGACCACGCCGAGCGGAGGTAGAGTCAGATTCAAGGACTGGAGATGTCCGTGGGATGGGGCTGCGGCAGTCTCTACCGTACCAAGATTCCCGACGCCCGAACCCCAATAGCTCTCTGCATCACTGTTAAGTCGCTCTGACCACGTACCGGCAAGTGGAACTCCAACTCGATAGTTGTACCGTGGGACCGGGGTAAAATTCATCGCCACTAAGATCATCGGATCGCCGGGATCACCCTTTCGAAGAAACACGAAGACAGATTGGTCGGCATCATGGCATTCAATCCACTCGAAGCCTTCGTGCTGAAAGTCGTATCTGTGAAGTGCCGCTTCCTCGAAATAGAGCTGATTGAGGTCGCGGACCCAGCGCTGCATTCCAGAATGAGATTGGAACTCCAGCAGATTCCAATCTACCGACTCGTCGTGACTCCACTCGCGCCATTGGGCGATTTCCCCGCCCATAAAGAGCAATTTCTTTCCCGGCATGCCCCACATATAGCCAAACAGCGACCTCAAATTCGCGAACTTTTGCCACATGTCTCCGCTCATTCGACCTAAGAGGGAACCCTTGCCGTGAACAACCTCATCGTGTGACAACGGCAGCACGAAGTTCTCTGTATAGGCATAAAGCATGCGAAACGTTAGCAGATGGTGTTGATACTTTCGAAAAACCGGATCGAGCTTCATATACTCCAGCGTATCATGCATCCAGCCCATGTCCCACTTCATTCGAAACCCCAGACCGCCGATATAAGGCGGCCTGGTGACCATTGCCCATGACGTACTTTCTTCTGCAATTGGAAGAGTTCCGGGGAATGCGACACAAACCTCATGATTCAAACGCTTAAGGAACTCAATCGCTTCGATGTTCTCTTTACCGCCGTACTTGTTGGGTATCCACTCACCTTCCTTACGGGAGTAGTCCAAATAGAGCATCGAGGCAACACCATCGACCCGAAGACCATCGGCATGGTACACGTCCATCCAGAAAAAAGCGGAACTTATCAGAAACGACTGAACTTCGGTGCGACCGTAGTTGAAGATGAAACTTCCCCAGTCGGGGTGAAACCCTTGACGGCGGTCAGCGTGCTCATAGAGGTAGGTACCGTCGAAGTATCCAAGCGCAAACTCATCGGTTGCAAAGTGCGATGGTACCCAATCCAAAATCACGCCAAGCCCGTGTACATGCAATTGATCAATCAAATACATGAGATCCTGAGGTGATCCGTACCGTGCAGTCGGAGCAAAGAAGGCACTCATTTGATAGCCCCACGACCCGTAATATGGATGCTCCATAACCGGCAAGAACTCGACGTGTGTGAAACCGTTTTCTTTCAAATAACGAATCAGTCGTGGTGCCAGTTCACGATAGTGCAGCGAACGATTGTTGTCTTCACGAACTCGATCCCAACTTCCCATGTGCATTTCATAGATGGAGATTGGCGCTCGATCTGCGTTCCTTTCTTCACGATCCTTCATCCACTGGTCGTCGTGCCACACATATGAAGTGTCATGGATTATGGAAGCCGACTTCGGCGGCATTTCGGACCTGAACGCGAAGGGATCGGCCTTATCCACCTCATAGCGTGAGATACGCGAGCGGATATGGTACTTGTAAGCCTGACCAATCACGGCACCCGGAATGAATCCTTCCCATACCCCGCTGCTTTCAATGACAGCAAGAGGGTGTTTCCCCGCCTGCCAATCATTAAAGTCACCAATAACGGAGACATCTCGAGCATCGGGTGCCCACACGGCAAAAGCAACGCCTTCACGACCGTCTCGTAAGTCGGGATGTGCTCCGAGCTTGTGATACAGACGAAAGTGGCTTCCTTCGTTAAAGAGAAAGCGGTCCTCAGGGGTTATTCGAATTGACATTTTGTAGAAGGGGATTGAAGAGTCTTGTACAATATAGAGCTTATCTTCGGGAACTTCAAGCGAACTCCTGCTAAGTCCGCTGATCTTCGCCTTATTGCCATTTGGGACGAGCGGTGACTCAAATCTGTCATCTTAGGTACCTAAACTCGAATAGCCATGGAGTAGGGCGGACCCATCGAGTGTCGCCTAAGACTCTTCTACCATACCAGGAGTCATGCCACGGCAGCATGAACTCTTTTCTTAAGTCCCGCATGGAGAATCAAAACAAAAAGGTCACCGCATAACGGTGACCTGAATGCTCCGGAGGAGGGATTCGAACCCCCGACCTAGTGGTTAACAGCCACCCGCTCTACCGCTGAGCTACTCCGGAAAGAAGCCGGAATCTACAGAAAATCCTTGAACTTGTCAAGGGATTGGGAGCGGGGCAGCGTGCAAAAAACTGGCGCACAGCTTGAAAATGTGGCTCGCAAGATATATATTAAGCTATTTACGGCAAAATCAAGGCTAAAAGAGGACAACATGAGCCGCAACAAGACGATCATGAAGATGGTTCACCGCCGCAAACTGCGCAGAAGGAAGTTGAAAGTCAGGGCAATGAGGAACGCAAAGGCCTGAGGCAAATGGGACAGACAGTATTTGGTCGAATGATATCAGGTGAAATTCCGGTTGATAAGATTCTGGAAACAGAAGACTTAATTGCGATCAGGGATATTAATCCACAGGCACCAATACACGTCCTTATCATACCTAAGAAGCCGTTAACAGGGCTGTCAGATTCAGCAATAAGTGATAGCGACTTGTTGGGCAGACTTCTAGCTGCGACGCGGGAAGTTGCGGCCATGCTGGGTTTATCAGAACGGGGCTATAGAGTCGTGATAAACAACGGTGAGTCTGCAGGTCAATCCGTCCCGCATCTCCATCTGCATTTACTTGGCGGAAGAGATTTTCGCTGGCCGCCTGGATAGATTTAAGATTATAGAAATAAAGAGGTTACTTCAAAATGAGACAGGTATCACTCGCGCTTTGCTTGGTTGCAGGCATCCTCACGACAGGCTTGTTCGTTGGTTGCAAATCCGGACCAACTGAGCAAGAACTCTTCGACAGGGCAACAGCCGCTCAGGAACAAAGTGATTTCCCAACTGCGATCAAGGCATACGAGGAACTTGTCCAAAAGTACCCAAAGTCATCGTATGCACCTAAGTGCCAGTTTATGATTGGCTATTTATATGCCAACCACCTGAAGAACGTTGCAATGGCGAAAGAGGCCTATCAGTCTTTCATAAAGAGCTATCCAGACGATCAGTTGGTGAAAGACGCACAATGGGAGTTAGACCACTTAGGAATGGATGTCAATGAGATAGACGAGCTTAACAAGATCCTTGCTGCGCCGGATTCAGCATCTGCGCCGAAAGGTTAGTTAGGCAGATTTCTGTTCGAGTTATGCCACTTAGATCCCCGAGAGGGGGTCTAATTTTTTGTCGGATTGCCGGAACTCGTAAAGGGGTTTGCGAGTTACTTTCAGAGAACAGGTAGTTTGTCGGTAACAAATTGGAAAGTAGCAACTTGTATGGACGCGGATATTCGAGAACTCACCCTCCGGATTGAACGGGAAGCAGAACTCGCGGATCGCATTCTCGCAGAGGCGGGGAAGTTGGTAGTCGGTCAAAAACAGATGCTAGAGCGGCTTCTGATCGGATTGTTTAGCAACGGCCACGTCCTGCTGGAAGGTGTGCCCGGATTGGCGAAGACGTTGACGATTAAAACGCTTGCGTCTACCGTTTCAGCACACTTCCAACGGATTCAATTCACGCCGGACTTGCTTCCTGCTGATCTTGTCGGCACGCTGGTCTACAATCAGAAAGATGGGAATTTCACGACCAAGAAGGGGCCGGTGTTCTCAAATTTCGTACTTGCTGATGAAATCAACCGCGCACCGGCAAAAGTGCAGTCCGCACTCTTGGAGGCAATGCAAGAGCAGCAGGTGACAATTGGCGACCACACATATCCTCTTCCACAGCCTTTTTTGGTTCTCGCGACACAGAACCCGATTGAGCAGGAAGGCACCTACCCCTTGCCTGAGGCGCAGGTCGATCGATTCATGCTGAAAGTAAAAGTCGACTATCCACGTCGTGATGAAGAAGCGCGCATCATGCGCACATTCTCCCGCAGTGAGCTGCAGACTATCAACCCCGTCGCTACGCCTGAAGAGTTGCTTCGAATACGTGGGCTTGTAGAGTCAATCTACGTAGATCCTAAGATAGAAGACTACGTGCTTGACATAGTATTCACGAGTCGACAACCGGAGCACCACAAATTGCCTGAACTCAAACCGCTGATCCAATACGGAGCCTCTCCGCGCGCCTCAATTTTCCTGCTGAAAGCCGCTCGGGCACACGCATTTCTAAGGCATCGCGGGTATGTTGTGCCTGAAGATATCAGGGCTATCGGTATGGACGTACTGCGCCATAGGATAGGAGTTACATATGAAGCGGAGGCAGAGGAAGTGTCGAGCGAGGCAATTGTCGAAAAGATTTTTGGCGTCGTTGAGGTGCCGTAGACCGTGCTGGAGACACGCGAAATAGTCCGTAAGGTTCGCCAAATCGAGATTAAGACTCGAGGTTTGGTGAATGAAGTCATGTCAGGTGAGTATCATGCCGTATTCAAAGGGCGCGGCATGAATTTTTCTGAGGTCAGAGAGTATCAAATAGGCGATGATATCCGAACGATTGATTGGAACGTCTCTGCGCGAACTGGGCGGCCTCACGTCAAGCTTTTTGAAGAAGAGCGAGAACTTGTCGTTATGCTTCTTTGTGACGTATCAAGTTCTTCACTCTTTGGGTCGGGCCGTGCGCTGAAGATGGACGTCGCGGCAGAGCTTGCAGCTGTGCTCGCTTTCTCCGCGATCAAGAACAATGACAAAGTTGGACTACTCTTGTTCACTGATCATGTAGAAAAGTTCGTGGCACCTCGTAAAGGCCGTTCGCATATTTTGCGAATTCTTCGCGAACTCATTACTTTTGAACCGAAGCGCAGCGGCACAAGCCTCAATGTCGCACTCGAGTATATGCTGAACGTCCTCAAGAAGCGCGCGATCGTGTTTCTAATATCTGATTTTATTGATCAGGACTATGTCCGGCCGCTAAGAGTCTGTGCGCGGAAGCATGACTTAATGGCACTCCACCTCACGGATCCTCGCGAGACGTCATGGCCAAAGACAGGATTAGTGAAACTTCATGATGCCGAGTCAGGAGCTTCTCTGTGGATAGACACGTCATCAACAATCGGACAGAAGGCTTTGCAGACGGAATTCAGGCGCTGGCAGGATAGTGTCAAACAAACGATGCAACGATCCGGTGCAGATTATGCAAGTTTGAATGTTGCCGAGGACTACGTGCGAAGCCTTGTCACGATGTTTAAGAGGCGCGAGCAGCGGAGATGAGTCGGCGAGTTCTTGTGCTCACCCTGATCGTTCTGCTCATGGAAGCTTGTATTGCGGCATTCGCTTCTGCGCAAGTTCATATCGGCGATCCGATTGAGTACAGAGTTAACATTGGCCCTTGTGACAGCGTGGAAGTCATAGAACCGAAAAGCGTTCCGTTGCGTATCCTTCCCGTGCAGTGTCAGGTCGTGCTAGAAAATGGCGGTGAACTGGTCTTTCACGCAGCACTCTTTGACACTGGGACGATTGATGTGCCTGCGTTAGGCGTTGTGACGTATCGTTCAGGACAACCGCTGGACACATTTCTTTCTGAGGAAAGACTTATTCAAGTCGCGTCAATACTGGACGACACCACTGAAACTCCTAGACCAATTAAGCCATACGTTGAACATCCCCTTCGATTCGCGGACTTATGGAGGGAATACTCACTTTGGGCGGCAATCGCAGTTGGAGTTGCCGCCTTGTTGTACGGCATTGTTTGGTGGCGTAGGCGGACAAAGGGAGGTATCGAGGAGCAAATTCTTCCGCAACTGCCTCCTGCGGAACTTGCCTTGAAGGAGCTCATCTCGTTACGTGATAAGAAGTATCCCGATAGAGGTATGCTTAAAGAGTATTACAGCGAGTACTCTGAAATCATGCGGCGATATTTAGAGGGCAACTACTCATTTCCCGCACTTGAAATGACAACACATGAACTATCCCTTGAATTCAAGCGGGAGGTCTTTCCGCCTTGCTGGCAGCAGGAACTCTTGCCAGTCCTTCATCAGGCGGACTTGGTGAAGTTTGCAAAGGAAGTGCCTTCACTTTCAGATTGTGCGAGGATTCTGGATACCGGATTTCGGCTTGTGGACCTTACTCGTCCACTTGATAATGGAGCAACGGAGAAGCAGGCAGCATGAAATTCGCGAATCCCGAGTTCTTCTGGCTGTTTCTGCTGATTCCCTTGCTCACGTATGTGTATCTCTTTCGGGAACAGTATCTCCGCACTGACATAAGATTTCCGACTCTTTCACACATCCAGGGAATGTCACGCACGCTACGCGTCCGGTCAAGACACACTCCTTTCGTCTTGCGAATTGCAGGTATGTCGCTTCTAATCGTTGCTCTTGCAAGGCCACAAGCGTTTGACACGGAGAGCAAGCGATCGATTGAGGGTATTGACATTGTTCTATGTATAGATATCTCAACTTCAATGGCCGCCGAGGACTTGAAGCCTGATCGCCTCGAAGCAGCTAAACGTGTTGCAGCAAGCTTTGTTCAATTGCGCTCGCATGACCGTATCGGAGTAGTCCCGTTTGCTGCTGAGAGTTTCACGCAGGTGCCCCTCACTACAGACCACAAGGTCTTGCTCAGCCTCTTAGGGCAGATTCAAATGCGAATGGTCGAGGATGGCACGGCAATCGGAACGGCTCTGGCAACGTCTGTTAACAGGCTCCGCGACTCAGACGCTAAGTCAAAAGTGATAATACTCTTGACAGACGGGCAGAATAACCGCGGCGAGATTGACCCATTGACCGCGGCGCAGGCTGCGAGAGCCCTGGGCGTTCGAATCTACACCATTGGCGTCGGCACGCGCGGTGTGGCGCCTTATCCGGTAGAAACAGTTTTTGGCAAACGCTACCAGAATGTACAAGTTAACATTGATGAAGAGATGTTGACGGAGATCGCGAATCAGACTGGCGGACGCTATTATCGAGCGACGGATGACAAAAGCTTGGCAGAAATCTACGAAGTTATCGATCAGCTCGAGCGCACGAAGATTCAGGTTGAAGAATACAAGGAGGTCGCCGAGCTGTTTGGACCTTGGCTGACGTCTGCAATACTATGCCTTGCAATAGAGGCACTTCTTAGCCTCACGTGGTTCAGAAAACTGCCATGATACGCTTCGCTGCCCCGCAGTTTCTCTGGCTGATACTCTTTGTTCCGTTCATTGGCGCTTTCTGGTCCTTTATGCTTCTTCGTGCTCGATCTAGGGTGCATTCAATTATCCCTGACCTGTTGCTTTCCCGAGTAACATATGGCCAAAGTAGCGCGCGCAAGTGGATACGAATGGGTCTATGGCTGACTGCAGCGAGTTTACTCCTGTTGGCTTTAGCACGTCCGCAAATCGGGACGAAACTTGAGGAAGTAAAGCGCGAGGGCGTGGACGTAATGATTGCTGTTGACCTTTCCAACAGCATGCTCTCCGAGGACTACGCGCCATCGAGGTTAGAGAGCGCAAAATACTCAATCCAGAAGTTCATCAACGGTCTGCGCGGTGACCGCGTTGGCCTGATTGCGTTTGCAGGGGCCGCGATCTACCATTGCCCATTAACGACTGATTATGGTGCTGCGAAACTCCTGACCCGAATTCTGAACACTACAATAGTTCCTGAGCAGGGAACTGCGCTTGCTGAAGCTATTCAGATGGCAATTCAAGCGTTCCAGAATGACGAGGAATCGAAGAGCAGGGTTCTTGTGATTATAACCGATGGCGAAGACCACGAGCCTGCAGCGATTGAAGCAGCGCAGGAGGCTCGTAATCAAGGCATCGTGATGTACGCAATCGGGATGGGAACTCCGCAGGGAGCGCCAATCCCCATGAAAGACTCTTCTGGCCGAAACGCTGGATACAAGAAGGACACACAAGGTCAGGTGATCATAACACGTCTGAATGAACAACATCTGATGGAGCTGACAGACATTGGTGGTGGAACGTATGTGAGGGCCACTCCCGGTGGAAAAGAGCTTGAGCAGATATGGGATGATCTTAGCAGGATGGAAAAGACAGAGTTTGGCCAAATGCAGTTCACAGGTTATGAGGATCGCTATGCATTCTTCGTACTTCCAGCACTTCTCCTTTTGCTGGTTGAACTACTGATTGGCGAGCGCGCGGGCCAGTTTGCCGGTTTTGGCAGGGAGAGGAGGGCGAGAGCGTGAAAGCAGTCATTGTCTTGCTGTTTACCACGGTGACGTTAGCTGCGCTGCCCTCAAAAGAGGTCAAGAAGGGAAACGAGGCGGCCAAAGCAAAGATGCTCGATGAAGCACAGTATCACTATGTGAAAGCTCTCGAGAACAAGGCTGACACAGCCACAGTCATGTACAATCTTGGTAACGCGATGTTTGATGCCGGTGAATTCGAGCGCGCGCAACGGCTCTACGGCGCTGCAATTGAAACCGTTACGGGGAGTGATATGCTCACAAGCACCCTGTACAATATGGGAACCGCGAGTATATTGGCGCATGATTATGATAAGGCGATAGGCGCTTTGGTAGAGACTCTTCGACAGAACCCCGCCGACATGGATGCGAAAGTTAATCTCGAACTCGCTCTGCGTCTGAAACGAGAACAAGAGCAGCAGCAAGAAAAGAACGATCAGGAAGAGAATCAACAACAGGATCAGAGTCAGGACAATAATCAGGATCAGAAACAAGATCAGAATCGGCAGCAACAAGATCAGTCTGATAAACAGGAGGAACGTAAGCAGGAACAGGATCAAGAACAACAACAGCAACAATCTGAAGCTCAAGAGAATCAGCAGAGCGATTCAACCGAAGCACAGCAAAGCCAGCCGCAGCCACAGCGGATGACCAAAGAAGAGGCTGAGCAGCTTCTCAATGCGCTGCTGCAGAGCGAACAAAAGACGTTGGAAGAAGTTCGCAAGGCGAAAGCTGTCTCGAAGAAGAAGAAAGAGCGCGATTGGTGATGATCCGATTTCTTATCTTTGTGCTTTTGGCTTCACAGTCTGTCATGGCTCAGTACAGCTTCCAGGCAAAACCGAGTCGAACGTCTGTGCCCGTTAATGAACCATTTGAAGTGACATTCACCTTCGAGGGAGCAGCATCAGGTCTGCCGACACCTCAGCCCAAACAATTGACGAACTTGAGCCTTATTGGGGGGCCGTCAACATCAACGCAAACAAGCATAGTTAACGGCCGTGTGTCATCTTCAAAGAGTTTCACCTATGTATTGCAGGGAAGTGCACCTGGTCCTGCCGTCCTTGGTGCAGTGGAAATCGTTTACCAGGGCAAGCGGTATTCCACCTCGCCGTTGACCATTTCGATAGTGGCGGCTGGTGAGCGCATGGGGAAAGACCGCCAAGAGGTGTTTATTCAAGTAACACCAGACAAAAGAGACGCTTACATCGGGGAGCAGATTGTCCTGACATATAAGATGTACTTTTCTACCAGCATCTATGCGCCAGAGATTAAAGAGCTGCCCAAAGCCACCGGCTTCTGGACCGAGGAGTTTGAGTTGCCCAATCAACTCGTTCCTCGGGATGAAATTGTGGATGGGATGAGCTACAAGTCGATCGTCTTTCGCAAAGTAGCGCTGTTTGCAACAACATCTGGTGAGTTGACGGTTGATCCCCTCACGGCGGTCGTGCAGGTAGAGAGGCGGCAAGCATCACGCCGCGGTCGAGATCCCTTTATGGACGATCCCTTCTTTAGCCTTGGGCGACGACGAGAGTCGGTGCAAGTTTCATCACGTGCCTTGAAACTGACTATCAATCCGCTGCCAGAAGGAAAACCGCTCGGCGACGTGGCAGTGGGCAAGTTTACCGCAACAGCACGGATCGACAAACAACGAGTCGCGTCAAATGATGCGGTAACGCTAACCGTCCAGTTGCGCGGAAACGGAAACATCAGAACACTTCCTGCACCCAAGATCAGTTTTCCATCTGACTTTGAGACGTTTGAACCCAGATCTACGGATCAAATCAAACGGGGTCCAGACCGGATATCCGGAACCAAGACACTGGAATACGTGTTGATCCCACGGGCAGCTGGCGTGCAGACAATTCCGTCTCTTAGCTACACCTTCTTCGATCCACAGTCTAAACAGTATGAGATAGCCGAAACTGAACCACTGACGATTGAAGTTGAGCGGGGCCGCAACAGTGAGGGCTCTTTGCCATTTGAGGCAAAACGTGAAGTGCGATCCATCGGGCAGGACATTGCCTACGTGAAGTCTAATCCGGGAAAGCTTGTCACGATAGGAGTTCTTCCGCATCAGAGTGCGGGCTCTTGGATCGCGATTTCGATTCCGTGGGTTGCTTTAGCAGGTCTAGCAGCGTTTACGCGGCGCAGTGCCGTGCTGAGTCGCACAGTACCGGTTCGCCGCAGACGAGCACTCCGTAACGCTAAACGTGCGATAGACCAGGCTGAGAAGCTGGTGGGTTCCGGCAAGGCTGAGGAGGCGACACGTCTGTTGATTCAGGGTGTGCAGACAATCCTCACGGAATGGACCGGACTTGCTGCAGCAACTCATACAACAAGCGACTGGGAAGAGCAGTGGCTGACCACAGGGCAGAGCGTTGAACAATGGCAATCTTTGCGTAGCGCTTTAGATATCAGCGAGCGCGCACGGTACGCAGGAGGGCAGCCTTCACGTACTGATTTGTCAGCGTCGCTTAAGAGTGTTGAAAGTGTCATTGATCAGCTTGGCAAGGAAGTCGAGGTCAGGTCGTGAGGAGTATCGCGGTACTTCTATCCAGTCTGTTCATGGCATTCGGTGTGGTGCATGGCAATGCGTCTTTCGATGCGGGACTCGCCGCGTACCAAGACGGCAAATGGGATGCAGCCATTCAGCATTGGCAGAGAATCACTGAAAGCGGAGAGAGCAGTGGTGCTCTTGAGTACAATCTGGGTAACGCTTATTTTCGCTTGGGAAACTTGCCGCAGGCGATATTGCATTACGAACGTGCGCTAAAGTATCAACCGCTTGATCGTGATACGCAGCATAATCTAATGCTTGCCAATCGGGGCATTATCGATCAGATGACTCCATTGCCTCGACTCGGAATCTGGCGCTATGCGGACCGCATTCGTGACGCACTGTCGCCGGGCTGGTTGTTAAACGCTCTGCTGATTCTGAATCTGGTGATTGCAGGTTTGTTCGGCTGCTACATATTGGGAGCTGGATCTTTGCGCGCGTGGTCGTTGCGAGGCGCGATTGCCGCGTTGGTTTTGCTTGGCGTAGGAGGCGCATGGTACGCGTGGAGGAGTAGCGCAGTAACGATTGCGCAGGCGATCGTGATTGCCGAGAAAGTAGACATCTTTTCTAGCCCTTCTGAAGCGTCGACGCCTCTATTTGCGTTACATGAGGGTACTAAGGTCAATCTTGGCGAAGAGCTTTCAAATTGGGTGGAAATTGTCCTTGCTGACGGCCGTAAAGGCTGGATGCCTCGTGAGCATGCAGAAAAGATTTAGAAACGCAATTCTTCTGGCAATCATGCTTGGAGCATTATCCTCGTGTGCTGGATTCAGCCCTTTCGCTTCCCGAAAGGGAGTTGCAGAACAGGACACAGACAATGTACCGAATGACTCATTACTGGTTGATCCATGGTCTCTGGGTCCCGACGTATTCGCATCAATTGCGGATTCGTCGGAGGTGAACGAATCGCTCCCTGTTAAAGCTGAAGCAAAAGATCCGAATAGCCGGACACCCTTGTCGGTCGACGACTCACTCTTAGCGGTTCAAGGGACTTCAGAGACTGAACTACTTGTGCATCCCGTTCAATCCGTTGCTGTTTCGGGCTATGCACTCGAGATTGGTGCGTACCTTGATCGAGCTAAAGCAACGGCTACAGCGGCGCGAGCCTCCACTACGATAGGCTTGCCCGGCACACTCAAGTTTGAAAATCCTTACTACAGAGTACGTTTGGGCGATGTGGCAACACGGGCAGAAGCAGATTCGCTCTATCGAATCGCTGTGACACGAGGCTACCACGATGCGTACATTGTTGAAGTTGAATTGCGATAGTTCACTTGATTGACATTCGGGGATTAGCTTGACAATTCCTCGGATATTCCTTATTTTCTTATATTTCCCGCCTAACGGGGGCCGATGCCGCCTCGCCCACTGGTCAGCATCATAATTCTAAATTACAATGGTTTAGAGTTTCTTCCAAGGTGCTTGGACTCCCTGTCGCGCACGGAATACCACCCTTTCGAGATAATCGTTGCCGACAACGACTCGACTGATACAAGTCTTGACCTCCTGCGCCGTATCTATCCAGATGTTCAGATCCGAGAGTTTGAAGAGAATTGGGGTTACAGCGGGGCGTATAACCGAACAGTCCCGCAATCTGCCGGTAAGTATTGTGTCCTTTTGAACTTTGATGTAGAGGTCGAGCCCAATTGGCTGAGCCAGGCAATCGACCTTATGGAGTCTGATCCGCGAATTGGGGCAGTTCAGCCCAAACTAAAGGCCTACCAGGATCACTCGAAGTTTGAGTACTCAGGGGGATCGGGTGGATTCATTGACGCATACGGTTTCCCTTTCGTTCGAGGACGTCTGTTCCACTCGACTGAGGAAGACCAAGGGCAGTACGACGATGTCTGTGAGGTCTTCTGGGCTACTGGCGCTGCTCTCATAGTTCGGCGAGATTGCTTTGTTGAAGCCGGTGGATTGGACGAAGACTTCTTCATGCACATGGAGGAGTTGGACTTCTGTTGGCGATTGTGGTTGACCGGATTTAAAGTCGCGGTGGCTCCGGCAGGGACAGTCTATCATTGGGCGGGCGCTGCCTTGGCTGCGAATAGAATTCGCAAGATGTATTTGAACCACCGCAATAGCCTTGCGATGATGATAAAGAATTATGGAACCGGCCGACTGCTGAAACGCCTGCCTGTTCGTATCCTGCTCGACTGGCTCGCAGTCTTGATGTCCCCTTTTCAAGGCGAGGCGAAGAGGGCCGTTGCCGTTCTGTGGGCGCACGCCTACATCTTGGTGAATGTGTTTGCGATTTGGTCAAAACGCCGCACAGTGCAGCGAATGCGGCGACTCAGTGACTCACAACTTGACCACGTGATTATACCGATTAGCATAGTATATCGTTACTTTGTTAAGAAACAAAAGACTTACAGTAAACTGAACCTGAGCCTGTGAAATTTAGCATTAAGTGGTGGTGCGCTGCCGCAGTTTTCTCGGTTTCACTCATTGTCTACTCTTTGACGATGGCGGATACCGTATCATTTTGGGATTGTGGTGAGTTTGCCGCCTGTTCGTATACTCTTTCTGTTCCCCATCCGCCGGGCTCGCCGCTATTCTTGCTCGTTGGTCGCGTGTTTTCAATTCTTCCGGTATCGCCTGACATCGCCGTCCGAGTGACGTGGATGTCGGTGCTATCGAGCGCGATTGCTGTACTCTTACTCTTCTTGATCATAGTTCGCATCCTGCGCCATTTGCGCGGGATGGAAGAGACGGTAACCGACAAGATAATAGTGTACGGTTCAGCAGCAGTTGGTGCACTCACACTGTCTTTTTCGTATTCGATGTGGTTTAACGCCGTCGAGTCGGAAGTTTATGCTATGAGCCAGCTGCTGACACATTTAGTAGTGTGGCTGATATTGGTCTGGCACGAAAAGGCTGATGAGCCTGGTAACGAACGCTGGCTACTTCTTATTGCGTATGTTATCGGACTGGCGACAGGCGTACACCTTCTGATGATTCTGGCCATTCCAGCGATTGCCTTGGTCATCTATTTCCGTCGTCGGACTTTTGAGATGAAGAGTTTCATCGGCATGATTGCCTCGACGGGAGTATTGTTCATCTTGGTGTATCCGGGCGTGGTGAAGTGGCTGCCAACTCTTGCAAGCAAGTTTGAAAGCCTTTTAGCGCCCGTTGCAGTCTTTATTGTGCTGGCAGGAGCCTTCTGGTGGGCTGCAAAGAATCGACATGGCATCATTGGCACTGCCGTGGCAGGCCTATTGCTTGTGATCATAGGATACTCGAGCTATGCCATGATCTACATTCGCTCGGGACTTAATCCACCGATTGATGAAAACGATCCTGAGACTCCTGCAGCCTTCCTGAGCTACCTAAACCGTGAGCAGTACGGTGACAGGGCGATGTTCCCCCGTGTGTGGAAGGGTAACCCGAATTACAAGAGCGAGTGGAACTTCTTCTGGGACTATCAGATTAACAAGATGTTCAACCGCTATTTGCTGTGGCAGTTCGTTGGCAGGGAGGGTGCGCCGAAGCACGAATTTCAGGATGCTGGTGTTGAACCTGTCTACTCTCCTCTGACAGTCTTGTTCGGCCAGTCCAGCGGCATGGTTCGTTGGCTTGCGATACTAACTTGTGCGCCACTGTTGTTGGGATTACTAGGCTTCTTCCATCAATATGCTCGTGACAAGTCCGGATGGCTGGTCGTAGCTACGCTCTTCTTTATGACGGGATATGCGGTGATTCTCTACCTAAATCAAGATGACCCGCAACCTCGTGAACGTGACTATTCCTACGTCGGTGCGTTCTTTGCGTTCTCGATTTGGATTGGCGTGGGCGCTATGGCGGCATTGGATTGGGCGGCGAAGAGGTTGAAGAACTCTAAGCAAGCTCTTGCCGGTGTGGTCGCTCTGTTGCTGGTTCTCGCTCCGGGCATTCTGCTCGCACGCAATTACTCCATGAATGACCGCAGCGGAAGTTATGTCGCTTTCGACTACAGCTATAACATGCTTATGTCGTGCGAGCCGAATGGCATAATATTTACGAACGGGGACAACGACACATTTCCTGTATGGTATCTGCAGGAAGTGGAGGGAATTCGCAAGGATGTCCGGCTGGTCAACTTGAGTCTGTTGAATACAGGGTGGTACATCAAGCAGTTGCGGGACAGGGAGCCAAAGGTCCCGATTTCGTTTAACAACGCATATATTGACCGCTACATTGATGGGACGGATGCGCAGGCACTGCTGTCTCGCTATTGGCCGACAGACAAGCGGCGCGTGGAGCTGAATACCCCTCAGGGGCGCATGAGCTGGGATGTTCCCGGTGCGATGTACATTCCATATAAGCAAGGGGAACCTCGCGACCCGAATTTCTTGCGTGTACAGGATCAGATGATTCTGGATATTATGCGCACGAACTATGACCCGTCCAAAACGCCAACTCCCAAGTCGATATACTTTGCCGTAACGGTTGCAAACTCAAATATGATCGGCTTGCGGGATTTTCTGACGATGGAGGGACTCGTCTTCAAGGTTACTCCCGCAGGGACGCGAGGCATTGATGCGGAGCGGATCAAGAACCATCTCTTGGAAACCTTCAAGGGGCGTTTCAGGGGTATTGCGGATCCTGGCGTTCACTTTGATGACAACGTTTCAAAGCTGCTTCAGAATTATCGTTCTGCTTTCCTGCAGCTTGCGTACTACTATCGTTCTCAGCCCGACCCCATAGGTTTTGAGCCGAAGAAGTTCGGGACTTTGGACGAGCAGATAGCCAACTTTGATCAGATGTCAAATCGCGATAAAGCGCTCGCGATTATGAAGTACATGGATCGTGAGATTCCCGAGGAGGTTCGCCCGATCAGCAATGTAGAGTTATCCTTGCAGATCGGGAGAATGTTTAGCGAGGTCGGAGATGACAATGAATTGCGACTGCGCCTTGATTGGGCTGAAGCTCGCAGAGACCTCGATTTCGAATCACGCATGAGGATCGCAGGGATGTACGCTGGAGCGATCGGAGATACTGTAAGGGCTACTCAAATTGCCCGCGCAGCGCTTGGGGATACTCCGACTTCAGAACAGCTCTATCAGGCGGGCACTACTCTCTACACGTCAGATGCACCCGCAATGGCCGTGGAGTTCTTCGAGCGGATGTTGCAGATTGACCCTCGGAATGGCCAGGCCATCGGAGGCCTGCTTCAGGCGTACGACCGCTTGGGTAGGCTGGAAGACGCTGTGAAGCTGCTGGAGAATTGGTTAGTCACAACACCGAACGACGCGGGTGCACGTCGCAGATTAGAAGACTTGCGCGGTAAGTTAGCCGCTCGAGATAGCAAAGCCGCAGAAGCGGCAGAAACGCAGAATTAACGAAATCTTTCGAACTTCGGAGGCAGAGTATGTACCGACTTCTGGGAACCCTTTGTATTGCATCCTTGCTGACACTGTCGGTGACAACGACCAGTTTTGCCTATGAAAGCCCGCGCAAGTATGGCATTCAGATGGGCGGCGGTTTTGGAATCTATGACATGGGCGACATTACGCTTGCAACGGACTATCTTTCCGCACGTCGAGCAGGCAATACGACCACGACTGGAGATGCAGGGTTTATGGGCAACCTTGCGCTCATTTATCGCCCGGCGAGACACCAAATGTGGGAGATTGGATTCAACCCACTATTCGATGTTGAGAATCTTGTGGAGAATAGTGCTGGTGATTCGCTAACAACCGGGCAAATCCTCATGCACGCAAACGAGTTCTATGCGAAAGCCACAGTTGTCACTTATCCTTCAGAGCGCCTGAATTTGAACTTTGGAGTCGGACTTGCCTACTATAATTGCGAAATGCAGGTGCAAGACGAGTTCTCAAGCAGATTCTATTATGATGCTGTAGGTCGCGCATTCGGACTAATCGGATCAGTTGGTTTAGAACTCGGGTTGGCAGAGCGAGTCGGTCTCTATCTTGGTGCCGGTGGTCGTTGGGCCAACGTGACAAACTTTTCCCATGAGTCTTCAGCAGGAGTCCGAAGCAGCGTACCCGTCTTAGGCGGCAGCCGCCCATGGGAAGTGAATCTCTCAGGCGGATACGGACAACTCGGCCTCCGCTTCTATTTCGATAAGGTTACACCCCCAATCGATTTTTCGCGATAGCTTTCAGCTTTTTTCTTGGATATGAGTGACCATCTTGGCTATTGCGTCAGGATGGTCATTTCCTAAGTAGACCTTCCAGAGGAAAAACGTGTCTGGGACAAACATCCTAATCTTACTAGGTTCAGAGAGTGACCGGGATCAGTTTGCCGAAACCTCCAAGTACGCAGACTATTTCGGCCTAACGTGGTCAATAGAGGTGATTTCTGCGCACAGAGATCCTGAGCGGTTGCGAAGTCGGCTTCACCTGGCGGAGCAAGAAGGAACAGACGTTCTTATTGCTTGTGCCGGAATGGCTGCCCATTTGGCAGGTGCGTGTGCAGCTCACTCCGTGCTTCCTGTAATCGGTGTTCCAGGCGCAGGTTCAACACTTGGAGGATTGGATGCGCTGCTCTCAACCGTGCAGATGCCTACAGGTGTTCCCGTCGCGACTGTGGCAATTGGAAAGGCGGGAGCGCGAAACGCAGTCATCCTTGCAGCCCAGATTGTTTCGATTAAGAGGCAGGATATTAAAGACAAATTGCGTGCATTCAAGCTGGCGGGTTCTAAGATTTGAAGTCGCTAGTTATTATCCCGACTTACAATGAACGGGAAGGTATTGAAGCGATCATTCGTGCGGTTCTTGCGCAAGAGGGCGATGTTGACATATTGGTCGTTGATGACAACTCGCCTGATGGGACGGCAGATATTGTCAAGTCTTTGCAGGCCGATGAGCCGAGGCTGCATTTGCTTACAAGATCAGGCAAACTTGGCTTGGGGACTGCCTATGTAGCTGGTTTCAAGTATGCAATTGATCGCGGATACGAAGCAGTTTTTGAGATGGATGCCGATTTCTCGCATGATCCGGCAATGATTCCTCAGTTTCTTGAGAAGATTCAGGAATGTGACTTTGTGTTGGGGTCTCGATATGTGAATGGGATTTCTGTCGTGAATTGGCCGCTGTCACGCCTAATGCTTAGCTACTTTGCCTCGTATTACACTAGGATCATAACAGGCATGCCGATCAAAGATCCGACGGGAGGCTATAAGTGCTTTCGAACGAGTGTGCTAAAATCGATTGATCTCGACGGAATCAAATCGAATGGGTATAGCTTCCAGATAGAAATGAACTTCAAGGCGTGGAAGAAGCGCTTTCGATACATTGAGATTCCAATAATCTTTGTGGATCGGCGCTACGGCAAATCGAAAATGTCTAAGGCCATTATTCGAGAAGCGGTTTGGATGGTCTGGAAACTTAGAATGAAGTCAATTCTTGGCAAGCTGTAGATGGTTGCGCGACCGTGCGTATCCGTTGTTATAGTCAGCTATAATTCTTCGGAGACGATAGGACATTGCCTTGCATCACTCTACGAGTCTTCGTCGCCATGGCTTGAAAGAGTGATAGTTGTAGACAACCTCTCATCTGATGGATCAATCAAGCTGCTTGAAGAACACTATCCCGATGTATGTCTTATCAAGAATCGAACAAACTTGGGATTTAGCAAAGCCTGCAACATTGGTGCAGCACTTGCGCGGGGACAGTACCTTCTCTTTTTGAATCCGGACGCTTTTGTCGATGGTGGAACTATTCCCGAACTCGTTAGTATTCTCGATGCGCGTGCCAATGCAGGTTGCTGCGGCCCGGTAGTTTACAACCAGAATGGTATTCCTGATCCAGCCTGCAGAAGGGGTTTTCCTACGCCATGGAATGCGCTTGGTCGACTGTTCTATCTCGAGCGCCTGTTTCCATCAAGCCGCACTATTTCGAGTTACTCATTGCATTGGCTCGGATTTGAGCGGGAGGCTACAGTGGATTGTGTCTCAGGTGCTTGCCTTTGTATTCGAAGTAGCGACTTTGAGGCACTTCGAGGTTTCGACGAAGACTTCTTTCTTTTTGGTGAAGATATCGATCTCTGCAAAAGGCTGGCGAATTTGGGGCGCGAGACTTGGTTTGTGCCGACCTCACGTGTGCGCCACATCGGGGGCCACAGCATGAAACAGGAAGCATTGCGTGCGAATCGAGAATTTTACCACGCCATGCATCTCTACATGAATAAGCATTGGACGATGCTACCACAATGGATGTTCGGAGTAGTTCAGATGGGGATTCGCTTTCGCGCGCGGTTAGAGAAAATTGTTGGACATTAAGTTAAGGACGGCCAAATCCTCTTTCCATGAGGGGTAGTTTATGAGCAGCACAAACGTTCAAGACAAAGCAAAGGTAACAGGCACGGTATTGCCGAACGGCACATTAGGGTCGGCAAAGTCTTTTGCCAGTACTTTCGTACTTGAGTTTGAGAAGCCGATTGTCGAGCTGGAGCATAAGATTGAAGAAATGCGGAGTCTTGCGGCTAGCTCTGGCATGTCAAATTTCGAAGTCGAAATTGAACGCATGCAGAAGAAGGCTACCCGCATGCGCGAAGAGGTCTTTTCCAAGCTAACGCGCTGGCAGAAAGTTCAACTTGCCCGCCATCCTCGGAGACCATACACTCTGGATTACATCGAACGCATTTGTTCAAGTTTTCTTGAACTTCACGGCGATCGTTGTTTTGCTGATGATCATGCGATTGTTTCTGGTATTGCCGAATTGGAAGGTTTTCAACTCGTCGTTATGGGTCATCAAAAGGGACGAGGCACTAAGGAAAACATTTATCGGAATTTCGGAATGGCGAATCCAGAAGGCTACCGCAAGGCGATTCGCCTTCTGGCGCTTGCTCAGAAATTTCGCCTCCCAGTCGTAACATTCATAGATACTCCGGGTGCATATCCGGGATTAGGCGCAGAGGAACGTGGTCAGGCGGAAGCCATAGCCCGTAGCCTCTATGAAATGGCGCGTCTCGATGTTCCGATCATGACTTTTGTGATTGGTGAAGGGGGATCAGGGGGTGCACTTGCTATTTCTGTTGCCGATCGCATTTTCATGCTGGAGTACTCAATTTACTCGGTAATCTCCCCAGAGGGTTGCGCGTCAATTCTCTATCGTGATGCAGGCCAAGCTCCGCAGGCGGCAGAAGCACTTAAGCTAACTGCAGACGATTTGCTTGAGCTTGGCATCATTGATGGAATCATACCTGAACCCGCTGGCGGCGCACACGAAAACTATGACGAGATCGCGAAGAGGATCAAAGATAGAATATTGAGCACGTTGCCTGAGTTGATCGGCGAATCCCGGCTAAAACTGCTCGAAGCCCGCCATCGAAAGTATGAGCGCATCGGATACTTCCTCGAATCATAAGTCGAATGTGCTGAGTTTTGTCAGCCGAGTTCGCGTGCGATATGCTGAAACCGACGCGATGGGATGGGTTTACTATGCATGCTACTTGCATTACTTTGAGGTGGCGCGATCGGAACTGATCCGCAATACCTGGAAATCCTATAGGCGCATCGAGGACGAAGAGGGCATGCGGCTGCCCGTGATTGAGACGGGTTGCACCTACATAAGTGGCGCAAAGTACGAAGATGAACTGGAGATTGAGACGGAACTGCGATCTTACGGCGCGAGGGTTCGCTTTGACTATCTTGTCCGCCAGGCATCGACCAGCACGCTCGTTGCCCGAGGATTCACCGAGCATTGCTTTTCAGATCATGCCGGAAGACCAAAGCGCATGCCACCGGAATTTCTGAGACTTTTTCTCACTTGAAGCCAAGTGCACTAATCACGGGAGCAACAGGTTTCGTAGGCAGCCATGTTGCAGAGCAAATGCTTCAGGCGGACTTTCAAGTCCGCTTACTTGTTAGAGACCCGCGTCGAATCCGCTGGCTAAAGTCAGAGCGATTCGAGATTATTGTAGGCGACATTACTGATAACGACTCCGTACGAAGTGCCGTTCATTCGGTAGACTGTGTCATTCACTGTGCGGGACTTACCAAAGCTGTAAGAGAAAGTGATTACCAGGTCGCGAATTGCGAGGCGACAGCAACAATTGCCCGCGCTTGCGAGAGGGCAGGCGTGCGGCGCCTCGTCTATTGCTCATCGCTTGCTGCATGTGGACCCTCAAGAGAAGGTCGTGCGCTGACAGAACTCGATCTGCCGCAGCCGATTACTGCGTACGGGCGGAGCAAGCTTGCCGGCGAAATAGCCATTAGAGCGGAATTGTCGGCCACAGAATGGGTCATTATTAGACCGCCTGCTGTTATGGGACCTCGCGATGAGCAGTTTGTTCCACTGTTCAAGATGATGCATTCGTGGCGGATGTATACTCAAGCTGGTTCTCGTTTGAGACGGTATAGCCTTGTAGGGGTTGAAGACCTCGCGCGAATCATCGTCAAAGCGGCCACAACCGCTATAGGTGTTCGCGAAACCTATTTCGCAACGATGCCTGAACCCGTTGCGTGGAGCGAGGTGGCTCGCGCCTTTCATGCCAATACTGGCAGGAAGTGCACTCGAATCATCGTACCTGAAGTGCTGTCAAAAGCGATTGGATACTTGGGTGAACTTCAAATGAAAGTGAGCGGCAAGCCAGTTCTTTTGGGTGCGGATAAGGTTCGGGAGATACTTGCGGCGGACTGGACATGCAGCGACGACAAGATGTTTCGTGCGTGGGGTATGCGCTGCAAGGATGACCTTAAAACCATCGTAGGCAGGACATACAAGTTCTATATTGACAACAAGTGGATTTAGCGGTGTCAGTGAGCCTAGCTTCGGCTAAGAAGAAGCAAGTTCCCAAGAAGAGAATTCCGCTGCCGAGTAAACCTCCCAAAGTGGAACCGAAGCCAAACGCGTACAAGCGCAAGATCAAGCATCCCGAAAAGTGGCTGGAACCAGACGATGCAACTAAAGCAGCTGGCGACAAGACTTGAACGCGACTCACTGCTGCGGACAGCAATCGTTCACAAACAAGTGCTTCCCGTACGCGCTGCAGTCTATCGGCAACCAAGAGAACGGTTAGTAGAGCCAGTTGAGAAAGCACTTCAAGCATTCGACGTTTCGCAACTGTATTCTCACCAAGCGATCGCCCTCGACATTGCGCGCCAAGGTAAGGACTTTGTGGTGGTAACACCAACCGCAAGCGGAAAGTCCCTGACATACATCTTGCCGATTCTTGATTATTTGACGGTCGAACCTCATGCAACTGCGCTGCTTATATTTCCTTTGAAAGCGCTCGAACAGGACCAAGCAGCAAAGCTCTGTAAGTGGCAGGAAGAGCTAAGGGGCCAGATAGACTTTTCACTCGGAGTCTTCGACGGAGACACTCCACCTGTTGAACGGCAGCGGATCAAGAAACATCCGCCGAACATCCTGATAACCAATCCAGATATGTTGCACAAGGGCATTCTGGCGTACCATCACAGTTGGGAAAAGTACCTTCGGCAGCTGAAGTTTATAGTGATCGACGAATTACATGCCTATCGAGGTGTCTTCGGATCACACATCCTTCAAGTGTTAAGGAGACTTCGACGTCTACTGCACTATTACGGTGCAAAGCCCCAGTTCATTTGCCTTTCGGCAACCATCGCGAATCCTTCGGAGTTTGCAGGTCTTCTAACTGACAAGGAGATGGAGATCATTGAGGATTCAGGTGCTCCCAGCCCTCCGCGCGAGTTCTGGTTGGTGAATGCAACGGATACCTCACTGACGAATACAGTTACGAAGTTGCTAACGCACTCGCTGGACGCGGGATTAAAGACCATTGCTTTCACGAAATCGAGAGTGGCAACAGAGATCATATATAGATCACTGAAAGAGTCAAGACCTGACCTCGCCAAGCGAGTAAGTTCGTACAGAGCTGGATTTCTTCCAGAGGAACGCAGAAAGATCGAGAAACGTCTCACGTCTGGCGATCTTGATGGTGTTGTATCGACAAGCGCATTAGAGTTGGGAATAGATATCGGCGGCTTGGACGTGTGTATTCTCGCGGGATTTCCGGGCAGCATGATGTCCTTGTGGCAGCGCGCAGGTAGAGTGGGTAGAAGAGAAAATCGAGCAGCGGTTATTCTTGTCGCGGGAAGCGACCAACTTGACCAATACTTTGCCCGTGAGGCTGAAAGCCTTTTGAGTCGTCCGCTGGAGCGAGCCCTTATCAATCGCGACAATGAGCATATATTACGCCAGCACTTGCCTGCTGCGGCTGCCGAGATCCCTTTAATGGCTGAAGATCCTTACATTCAAGTCGCTGAGTACTCAACAATACTGAATGAACTTGAGCATGAACGAGCATTACTCAAGAGCGCTTCAGGAAAGCAATGGTTCCCTGGGCGGCCAAGACCTCACGCGGCTGTGGACCTACGAAATGTTGGTGGAGTTTTCGAAATCATTGAAGAAAGCTCTTTGAAGCGAACTCAGATCGGCACCGTGTCAGGCAATTCTGCATTCAGAGAGTGTCATGACGGCGCGGTGTACCTGCATCGAGGTGAACCCTATTGTGTAACATCTTTAGACATCGTCGCGAGAGAGGTGCATGTAACACCCCACCTCAGTCCAACATATACGATGGTTCGGACTCAAAAGGACACCGAAATTCTCGATGTGCGTAGTACGCGTACTATTGGGTCATTTATCGCTCGCCTAGGCGTACTTAGAGTGACGGAGCACTTTGTTGCCTACGAGCGCCGAAAACTCTATAGCCAGGAGCTGTTATCCGTCGAACCGCTGACGTTGCCGCCACAGAGTTTTACGACTATTGGCTGTTGGATTGAGCTGCCGGCTTCCATGCAGGAACTTCTTGCAGGCACTGAAAACCACTTTATGGGTTCAATTCATGCTATTGAGCATGCCGCGATTTCCTTGACGCCCCTTCTCGCGCTGTGCGATCGAAACGACTTGGGTGGAATTAGCTTCACAAAGCATCCTCAGCTTCCGAACGGCTCAGTATTCTTCTACGATGGCTATCCGGGCGGCGTTGGAATATCAGAGTGTATGTATGCTTCGCTTGACGATCTTCTTGCAAAGACAAGCGACCTAATCACCCGCTGCGCATGTTTGGAGGGCTGTCCGTCGTGCGTGCAGTCACCGAAGTGCGGTTCGGGGAATCGTCCGCTTGACAAAGTCGGTGCGATGCGTGCAATTCAACTACTCCTGTGCGAGGATCAGAATGCCCCTGAACCGGTTCAGCTGGACCTAAATTGTGCCGCACAGAGAGTCGTTGTTCCTCCGATTACGGCACCTCAATGTATCCCTGCAGACAAGCGAGTCCTGGTCTTTGACCTGGAAACACAACTGTCTGCTGACGAAGTCGGGGGTTGGAGGCAAGCAAGACAAATGCGATTGGCCGTCGCCGCAGTGTGGGATAGCCAGAGTGGCGAAACGATAGTCTATCAAGAGCACGAAGTAGAGGACCTGCTGGCACACTTGAAGAAAGCGGACCTTGTCTGTGGATACAATATCAAGAAGTTTGATTATGAAGTATTGCGCGGGTATACTTTTGACTCCCTGCACATGCTGCCAACGCTGGACTTGCTTGAGGTGATAGCGACACATCGTGGGGGCCGTCTAAAGCTTGACACGATCGCAAAAGCGACGCTTGGCGTCAGCAAAAGTGCTGACGGTCTGCAGTCATTAGCGTGGTTCAAGAACGGCGAGATCGATCGTGTATCCGAGTATTGTAAAAGGGATGTAGAGATAACGCGTGACATTCTTCGCTACATTCTTTCGCATGGATGTGTCTTGTTTCACGATAAGTCGGGAGAAACGATTAGGCTTCCGATAAACATTAGTTTCGAAAAATACTTGGAACTGAACAATTCAGTAGTTAAATGAATGCAGTCTTGATCGCTAATAGAGGCGAAATCGCCGTGCGAATCGCGCGCACTTGCCGTGAAATGGGACTCAGGACAATTGCCGTGTATTCCGACGCTGATCGTGAAGCTTTGCATGTGCGGGAAGCAGATCAATTTGTTGCACTCGGTGGATCAACTCCCGGGGAGAGTTACCTCGCGCAGGATAAGATCATTGGCGCCGCATTTGAGTCGGGCGCCGATGCAATTCACCCGGGCTATGGGTTCCTATCAGAGAACTCCGTGTTCGCAGAGAAAGTCGAAAGAGCGGGTCTTACTTGGATTGGACCTCCACCTGCTGCGATACGAGCGATGGGATCAAAGACGGAAGCTCGGGCACTCATGTTGAAAGCAGGCGTTCCTGTCGTTCCGGGCACAAGTGGAGCAGTTACTGATGCCGGCGAAGCGATCCAGTTCGCTCGTTCGGTTGGCTACCCATTACTACTAAAAGCTGCCGCTGGAGGCGGGGGTAAGGGTATGCGAGTGGTTCGCGAGGACCATGAATTGGAAGGAGCTCTTGCTGCTGCACAAAGAGAAGCGCAAGCCGCATTCGGAGATGCAGCAGTATATGTGGAAAAGTATCTCGAGGCACCAAAGCACATTGAGGTTCAGATTTTTGCGGACAGTTGTGGGAATGTCGTGTATCTGGGCGAGCGAGAGTGCTCGATGCAGAGACGTCATCAGAAGATAATTGAGGAGGCTCCTTCTCCAGCAGTATCGCCTGAACTTAGGGCAAGAATTGGGGAAACTGCAGTGCTTGCAGCTAAGGCTTGTGGCTACGTAAACGCAGGTACCTGCGAGTTTCTGCTTGACAAGGGTGGAGACTTCTATTTCCTGGAAATGAATACACGCCTTCAGGTTGAGCATCCGGTTACTGAAGCTGTAACTGGCCTTGATCTCGTTCGGTTACAGATTGAGATTGCGAGAGGCAAGGCGATTCCTTTCACTCAGAATGAAATTCAAGTTCGTGGACACGCTATAGAAGTACGAGTGTATGCCGAGGAGGTTCTCGAAGGCTTCTTACCCTCAACGGGCACGCTGTCCCTGTGGCGCCCACCAGCAGGTCCGGGTCTTCGTGAGGATACGTGCATGTACGAAGGCGCGGAGATCAGTAGATTCTATGACCCGATGATCTCAAAGTTGATAGCATATGGTGAGAACCGAGGGGCGGCAATCGAACGAATGTCACGTGCGCTTTCAGACTATCGTATCGCAGGAGTAATGACCAATATCGGTTTCTGCGGGTTTGTGCTCAATCGTGATGAGTTTATATCGGGAAACTTTGACACAGGAACTGTCGAGAGAGTATTGCTTCCGGCATATCGAGAGTTCATTGAGCAGGAGGAAGCGGTCCCAACGTGGCTGCCCGGGGTCATCGCAGCCGCAAACAGGGAGTTCAAGATGGAAATGAACTTTAGCAATGCTACAAATCAGGCAGTTCCAAGCAAGTGGAAGACCGCAGGGCGCAGCAATGCAATTAGCGGGCGTAAAGGTTAATCGTGTTTGACCGATCACTGATAAAGATTGGAAGTACGGAATACAGCGTCCAGCAGACCGAGTCAGAACTCGTTGTGAATGGTGACGTGTTTAGGATGCCTGAATTTACGCTCATCAACCGCCTTGTACGAGTGAGAATCAACGATCGATATGAGGAGTTTGTAGTCAACCGAAATGGTGAAGAACTGTGGCTCCATTATCGCGGACGCACTTTCCCTCTAAGAATTGAGACTGAGCGGGAGAGGTTGCTAAAGGTTGCTTCCTTACACTCCGATGTAGAGCATTCCGGTGCGTTAGTCAAGGCGCAAATGCCGGGCTTAGTTGCCCGTGTTTTAGTTTCGGTAGGGGATATAGTAAAGCGAAGCGATCCGGTCGTAGTGCTTGAAGCCATGAAAATGGAAAACGAGATTCGAGTATCGGTTGATGGAGTCGTAAAGGAGATACGCGTAAAAGAACGCGACTCCGTGGAAAAGGGAACCGTCTTGCTTGTTCTGGAGTAATAAAGTCATGCATGACGATTCCTTGTCTAACCGAACAATGTGGCTTAGGGCTCTTCAAGAGCTAACAAGTAGGAGTCCCGAGCGCCGAGGCAGATTCGTCACTGAGAGTGGCCTTGAAGTAGGTACCCTGTATGAGCCAAATCCGAAATTCGACGCATCTGAAGAACTCGGTTATCCTGGTCAATATCCCTTTACACGCGGCGTTCAGCCCAACATGTATCGAGGACGATTATGGACAATGCGCCAGTATGCTGGTTTTGGAACAGCGGAAGAATCTAATACACGTTATCGGTATTTGCTAGGTCAAGGTACGACTGGCATCTCGGTTGCTTTCGACCTTCCAACGCAAATCGGATATGACAGCGATGCGCCTCAGGCAGCTGGTGAGGTCGGCCGAGTCGGCGTAGCTATCAGCAGCCTCGAAGACATGCACATCTTGTTCAAGGGTATCCCACTTGACGAGATCAGCACGTCCATGACTATCAACTCCACAGCTTCAGTTCTAATGGCATTCTATATTGCCGAGGCACGATCTCGTGGTATACCAGAGTCACGTCTTGCGGGCACCGTACAGAATGACATACTAAAGGAGTTCATCGCGCGAGGAACATACATATTTCCACCCGAACAGTCCTTGCGACTCGTGACAGATGTCATTGAGTATTGCCGCAGTAAATTGCCGAAATGGAACACAATTTCGATATCTGGCTACCATATTCGGGAAGCCGGGTCAACTGCAATTCAAGAGCTTGCCTTCACGTTTGCGAATGCAATTGCGTATGTGGATGCTGCACTCGCAAGAGGATTGGCGGTAGACGACTTTGGTAAGCGATTGGCATTTTTCTGGGGATGTCACAACAATGTCTTTGAAGAAGTTGCGAAGTTCCGTGCTGCGCGTCGAATCTGGGCACGTATAATGCGCGAGAGGTTTGGCGCGATCGAGGTAGATTCATGGAAACTGCGATTTCATACGCAGACAGCGGGCTGTACGCTTACCGCACAGCAACCGGATAACAACTCGGTGCGCGTTACCATTCAGGCACTCGCAGCAGTGCTAGGAGGCACTCAAAGCCTGCATACCAATGCGCTTGACGAGGCCTTGGGACTGCCTACGGAGCGAACGGCGCAGCTTGCACTCAGGACGCAACAGATTATTGCATATGAGTCGGGAGTTGCAGATACGGTGGACCCGCTTGGCGGAAGCTACTTCGTTGAGTCATTGACAAACGAAATCGAAAGGGCCGTTTGGAAGGAAATTGATGACGTTGATCGGATGGGTGGAGCAGTTAGAGCTATTGAGGCCAAGTACTTCCAAGAGGCGATCGCGAGGGAGGCGTATCAGTATCAGAAGGACGTAGAGCAGGGAGTAAGGACCATTATAGGTGTGAACAAATTCGTAGTGGAGACTGACCCTGAAATGACTACAGTTCATGTTGATCCAGCATTGGAGGAAAAGCAGCGCCAAAAGCTGGCGAAACTGCGTTTGTCGCGTGATAATGCCAGAGTAGGGAGCGTACTGGAATCGGTGAGGAAGTGCGCGCAATCGGAGAAGAATTTGATGCCGGTCTTGATTGATGCAGTGGAACAGCGAGCGACACTCGGAGAGATCACAAATTGTCTTAGAGAAACGTGGGGAGTGTACCGAGAGTCATAATGGAATGGGACAACAGGGTATTTAGCTGGAACTTAATTACTCGGCGCTTTGGTAGAGAAGTTTATTATCAAGAGGTAATAGACTCGACGAACCGTTGGATGCGCGCGCACTTGGACTCACTAAGGCTTAGCGGGGCTGTCGTGGTCGCTGGTCATCAAACTATGGGAAAGGGTAGACACGATCGGATCTGGAACGACATCCCGGGTTCATCTCTACTTTGTTCAGTATATTTAAGACTAGTGGACAATACGCTACCTGTTGGGTACTTAACAACACTCCCAGCAATAGCGCTGGCGAGAGTGCTTAGAAAGCATGATCAGCTTGCAGATGTCTCTCTCAAGTGGCCTAATGACGTGTTGATTGCTGGCCGCAAAGTTGCTGGTATCCTCGCGGAAATCGTAGATTGCGGCAGGAATGTGGCGACAATTGTAGGATTGGGCGTCAATGTACAAGCTGTACCGCGCATGAGCGCTGAAGGGTCTACCGTGCCGACAAGTGTCTTTGACTCTACCACTTGGCGCCCGCAACGAGAGCTCTTGTTGGCAAACGTTTTGACGGAGTGGGAGCTGCTTTTCGACATGCTGCTCGACAAGGAGTTTGAGAGGATTCGTTCCGCATGGGGTGAATTCGGTCCAAGTCCAGGAACGTGGATGAGAAGAGTTGAGTCCGATACGGTTATTGAGGGTACGTTCGCTGGACTTGGTGAGTGCGGACAGCTCTTGCTTCGTGATGGAGATGGGATCCTACGCGAGATTTATAGCGGAGACGTTTCGTACGCATGAAGAGTTTTCTCGCCATCGACATTGGCAATACCCACACCACGATAGGGTTGTGGGAGAGTAGCGAATGGTTGCACGAGTGGCGCTTTTCATCTCGAGCGATTCGGACACAGGACGAGTGGACTGTCTTCTTGAGCAGCACGCTCTCGCGTGCCGGATTTCCTGATAGAAAAATCGAGGGTAGCGGAATCGCGTCAGTCGTGCCGGCATTGACTGGTGTGGTTGCAGGTGCATTACTAAGTGTAGGTTTGGCACCAGCAATGGTTACGCACAAATTTATGAGCGGCGTACGGATTGCCTACGATCCACCGGAAGCCGTGGGAGCTGACAGAATCTGTGGTGTTGCCGCAGCTCTGCGTACGTTCGGTCCCCCTGTGGTTGTCGTTGACTTGGGGACGGCGACAGTCCTAGATGTGGTCAACCGTGACCGAGTTTACATTGGCGGTTTGATTGCTCCCGGTGTCGCCACTGCGGCGGAGAGCTTGGGACAAAAGGCAGCCCTCCTCCCAAGCGTCGAACTTGCCTTTCCGCCAAAGGTTATTGGTGAGACGTCAGTCCACGCTATTCAAAGTGGAGTCCTCTATGGGACACTGGCGATGATAGATGGCCTTGTGCGCAGGATTCAAGAGGAAATTGGCGAATCGCCGGTCATTGCTACTGGTGGTTTCGCTGAGCTGATCCAAAGCAAGAGCCTCACAATAACCTCAGTTGACCGACACTTGGTCTTGGAAGGTATTCGTCTGCTTTGTTCCGGTGAGTTCAAATGAGGCTATTGGTTGCCGCATTTCTCCTTGTGGCCGAATTCACAATGGCGGCCGAAATCGTCCTGATCTATCCTCGACGTGAAGCGGGTCAGGACACTTTTCGCTATTCCACATCACTTGATTCCACTTTTGTGCTTGGGCGGGTAGATGGAGCAGGTCGGGGAGATACATTCCTTTGTAATGGGATTTCTGTTAATTTGACGCCAGATGGCGCGTTTTTGGCCTTTTTGCCGCTGCAAAAGGCACCTGAAACATCTTCCTGGAACTTCGCTCTAATTCAAGGGGGAACAGATACCTCGAAGTTGGAGTTCCCTTATGGCTGGATGGATGTGCGCGCCGCTTCGGATTGGGAGTCGTTCGAGACCCCGTTATTGCATGCCATCGCGGTTCCAAACGCTCATACCCGCACTGACATTGGCGGAAGCTATCACCTTTTTCCATTCGAGGGGACAGAGTTGAAGATTCTCGGCTCCTCGGATGATTGGGCATTGTTCGAAATTTGTCCCGGCTTCACTGGTGTAGTAGAGAAGAGATTTCTAGAGCAAGAATCTTCTACTTTGGGGAATGCAAGTCACCAAACCCGCATCCAGAACGGGACTGCCTCGACAAGGGATTTGAATGTGAATCTGTCATTCGGAATTGACCGACTTCCACTATGGGAAGCAAACATGCCCTCACCAGAGTCCTTTTGTGTAACTCTGCACAATACGGTAGCCTACATAGACCGCATTCACTTCTTGGGCAAGTCCCGGGAGTTTATTGACGATGTTACTTGGACACAAAACCCTGCGAGTGTTGAGCTGCAGATTAGCACGTCGACAAACGGCTGGCGGGGTTTCAGTCTTACAGCTACCGATTCAACCCTTAACCTTGAATTGATTCGATCGCAAAACGCCAAACCTGGTTTGCGTGGAAAGCGCATTGTGATAGATCCAGGCCACGGAGGAGGCGCAGACGGAGCGATTGGACCGCGTGGGACAAAAGAAAAAGACGTGGTTCTGCTTTGGTCGAGCATTCTTGGCAAAGAGCTGAATAGCCAGGGTGCAAGTGTCGCTTTCACTCGAACAGGCGACATCAGCTTGGGACTTTATGAACGCATCGCTGTCGCACGAGAATTTGAGTGCGACGCGTTTCTAAGCCTTCATGCGAATGCGCTACCCGATGGCGAAAATCCGGCGTTTCGTCGTGGCTGTGGAACCTATTACTACCACAGCATGTCTCGCCCTCTTGCAGAATTCATCCAGGATGGAATACTGGAGCGAACCGGTCTGAACGACGATGGTATTTTTGATGCAAATTTCGCAGTTGTTAGACCAACGGACTTCCCGGCGGTCTTGATAGAATCCGCCTACCTGATACATCCGGATGAGGAGCTTCTGCTTCTCGACGAGAAGTTTTTGAAACAAGTTTCCGCCGGCATAAGGCACGGCCTTGAAGAGTTCTTTAGCGAAGCATACGCGAGGTAGAGATTGGAGAAGCACTATCTGTCAAAACCGGGTATGGAAAAATTACAGGCCGAGTTGAATGATTGGAAGTATGTAAAACGGCCAGCAATGGTTAAGCAGCTTCAAACGGCACGCGAGCATGGTGACCTGTCTGAGAATGCCGAGTATCATGCGGCCAAGGAAGAGCTCGCCAGAATCGATGCAAAGATTCATCGGCTTGAGGCAACGATGCACTCTGCCGTGATGATAGACTCGAGTATGGTGGTCGCTGATCAAGTTCGCCTGCTTACGCGTGTACGCGTCCGCGACGATAAGAAGAATGCCGAGCGTGAATTCACAATCGTTTCCCCTGCAGAGGCAAATCCTGCCGAGGGCAGAATCAGCCATCAATCGCCGATCGGCCAGGGCCTGATGGGAGGGAAGGTCGGTGACAAAGTTGAGATATCGATTCCAGCTGGTGTCGTGGAATGGACTATATTGGACATTTTTCCACTCGACTAAGAGAGAAAGGTAGTTGATCATGGAATCCACAGTCAAACGCCTGACACGATCTACGCGGGAGAGAATTTTCGGCGGTGTTTGCGGAGGCATGGCAGAGTACTTAGGCATCGATCCCGCTCTTGCCCGAATCCTCTACGTTGCCGTGACTTTGATAACAGGCGTGGGGCCTGGCATTGTCCTGTATCTTGCTGCATGGCTCCTCGTTCCCGTTTCAGACCATTCATCAACACCGCCGATGACCGGAACAAGTACAGGCAGCCGCCGAATAGTCGGCTTAATGTTGCTTGCGATAGCCCTCCTCGGCTTAGGAATCGCATTGATCATGAGCGCAGGGGAAATCAATGGCATGACCTATGCAGGCCCTGCAATTGTCTTAGGTCTTGCAGTTTACTTATTGTTGAAGGATAGGGACGCGATTGCGAATGCAGATACGTACATAGTCGAAGGAGGTCCAATGGGCGAAGAAAGAGGTGTAGTCAAGCGATTGAGAAGATCTTCGAGTGACAAGAAAATCGCTGGAATCTGCGGCGGCTTCGGGGACTACTTCAAAGTGGATTCTACGCTGATTCGAGTGTTGTGGATACTGGCAGTACTATTTTTCGGGACTGGCCTGTTGCTGTACTTGATTCTATGGATCGTAGTGCCTCTTGATGGTGATCCTGACTTGATGAGTACACGAAGCTAACTTTAGAATTACATGCAACCTGACGTTCGGAACTTCTGCATAATCGCTCACATTGACCACGGCAAGTCTACCTTGGCGGATCGATTGCTCGAGGAAACACATACCCTTGATCAACGAAAAATGACAACACAGGTTCTGGATAATATGGACCTGGAGAAGGAACGCGGCATTACCATTAAGATGCATCCGATAACGATGCAATACGTGCACCGCGACAGTAAGACTTACACATTGAACCTGATTGACACGCCGGGACATGTCGACTTTACGTATGAAGTTTCACGGAGCTTGAAAGCCTGCGAAGGCGCGGTTTTGGTCGTCGATGCAACACAAGGAATTGAAGCTCAAACCCTTTCAAATCTCTATCTCGCACTGGATTCAGATCTCGAGATTCTCCCCGTTCTCAATAAAGTGGATTTGGCGGTTGCGAGGCCAGACGAAGTTGCCCATCAGATCGGTGATTTGCTTGGGGTCGACCCGGATTCTGTGCTTCGAGTTAGTGGCAAAACAGGTTTTGGGGTCCCTGCATTGCTTGAGGCAATCGTCGATCGAATACCAGCACCCAGGGGAAAATCGACAGAACCTCTGCGTGCCCTGATATTTGATTCACAATACGATACTTATCGTGGTGCGATTGCCCATATTAGAGTTGTAGACGGGGTCATGCGTCCGGGTCAAAAAATTCTCTTTGCCGCAACTCAGAAGCAATTTGATGTCCAAGAGGTAGGAATTCTGCGCATGGCGCAGATTCAAAGGCCGGAGCTGATCGCCGGTGACGTGGGTTATATAGTAAGTGGTTGCCGAGATGTTCGCGACATTCGTGTCGGCGATACAATCTTTGATGCGGATAACGTGGCTACATCGGCGCTTGAGGGATATCGCGATGTAAAACCTATGGTGTTCGCCGGAATTTATCCTGCTGATAATGCAGACTATGAGCTCCTGCGCGATTCGCTTGGAAAACTGAGCTTGAATGATTCAGCATTAATCTATGAGCCGGAAACCTCAGTCGCACTAGGATTCGGTTTTAGAGTGGGGTTCCTCGGACTTCTCCATTTTGAAGTCGTCCAGGAGCGACTTGAGCGAGAGTACAATTTGGACTTAGTTTGCACGGTGCCATCTGTGGAGTACCGTGCACTTATGTTGGACAAGTCAGTTCTTTTGGTTGACAATCCTGTGCAGTTACCTTCTGCAGGCGACTTGGACTACATGGAGGAACCGTATGTCAGGTCGTCGATTATCACACCTGAAGAGTACATTGGCTCGATCATGCAGCTGTGCATTGAAGCTCGCGGGACGTACATTAATACAGAGTATCTCGACGGAACAAGAGTGAACCTTCACTACGAGCTACCACTCGCAGAAATTATTTTTGATTTCTACGACAGGTTGAAGAGTATTTCGCGGGGATATGCGTCCTTTGATTACGAGATCCTGGACTATCGCCGAAGTGAACTTACCAGACTCGACATCCTTGTGAATGGAGAAATTGTTGATGCGCTGTCCGTTATTGTTCATAAGGATAAAGCTTACGACTGGGGCAGACGCGTCTGTGACCGACTTGTAGACCTTATACCGAGACAGATGTTTGAAGTTGCGATTCAGGCTGCAATCGGTTCAAGAGTGATTGCCCGTTCAACAGTGCGCGCAATGCGCAAGAACGTGCTTGCGAAATGCTACGGTGGGGACATAACGCGAAAGCGAAAACTGCTCGAAAAGCAGAAAGCTGGGAAGAAGAGAATGAAGGCGGTAGGCAATGTGGAGATTCCACAGGAAGCTTTTCTTGCCATTCTAAAGGCTGGAGAATGACGGGGAGACTATCAGATCGGAGTATCACTTGTTAATGGAGAAAGCAAGGCAGCACTAATGGCTTCAACGTTAGAGTCGTCACAGAAGTCCCCCATCAGCAGGCCACGAAAACCTAAGAGTACCGTTCGCGAGTGGACGGAGTTTCTTTTTACTTTGGTTTTAATGGTGTTTTTCATCCGAGTTACTACAGTAGAGGCCTTCAGGATTCCAACGGGCTCAATGGAGAATACGTTGTTAGTCGGAGACTTCCTCCTGGTTAATAAATTTGTATATGGGATTAGGACCCCAGACTGGGTTGGTATCCCTTTTACCGACATCGGTTTCAGTCTTCCTTCAACTCGTCTCCCTGCGCCAGGCAAGGTGAAGTCCGGAGATATTGTTGTCTTCAAGTATCCTCTGGATCGTTCATTGAACTACATCAAGCGCTGCATCGCCGGTCCCGGCCAAACAATTGAAATTCGCGATCGTCATGTCTACGTGGATGGCGCAGTTCTTGAAAATCCTCCGCACTCAAAATATACGAGTCCGTCGCCTTTGCGTTCCGGACTCGCGGAGAGAGGAATTTTCAATCCGCGGGGTGAACCATGGAATCATGACAATTTCGGACCTCTTACAGTTCCGGAAGGCCACTACTTTGTGATGGGCGACAATCGCGATAATTCGGCGGATTCGAGGTATTGGGGATTCTTGCCGGAGAATGACATTGTCGGGAAAGCGCTGATAATTTACTTCAGTTGGGACAAGAATAGATCATTGTCGGAATTCTACAGGTCTATCAGATACTCAAGAATCGGGGACTGGATTCACTAAGCAAGTGTCTGTATGGAGTATTACAGGAAGGCCGACTCTTTCGAGTCGGCCTTCTTCATTTTTGCTTCGAGCAAGTTGGCAGGGTTACGCGGCGACTTTAAGCCATTCTACGAACAGAAAATAGAAGCGGTCAAAGAGAAGCGCGATGCGCGTCATGACTGTATAGCCATAGCCGGCACCGAATCCAATCATCAGCAATGTTGTGCCAGTCGTGGCAACATGTTTAAGGGCACCCTTCTGTTCAATGGAAAAGAAGAAGTAGAAAAGAACTGATATTAGGCCCAGAGTAAAGAGCGGATTGCGGAAGATCTGCAAGAAGTTCAGCAGCGAAGGTTCACCCGAGAATTTTGACACGGTTGCAGGCTCGAAAACCGGGATTAGACTGGCTTGAACCTGCAGTACCATGTCTCCTGAGGCGAATCCAATAACAGCAAGTCCAGCATAGGTGCCAATAATGACCGACATAGGCCACCTCGAAATCCAACCGAGATTGTCAGAGAATCGAGTGAAAAGTGCAATACCAAGTATCAAAGGAATGATCAGCCAATAGTCCGTGCCCGAGGTGAGGGGACGCCAAAGGTTAGGCAGAAACACGTTGTAAAACTCTGCGCACACTACATAGCCTGCCGCAATTCCAACGAAGAAGTGTTCGGCAACCTTATATAACGGATTATCGCTATACAGGAAGCTCAAGATGGCGATCGTGCAGAGGCCGGCGATTGAAAGCCAGAAGAATTCCATGGTCTATGCCCTCAACTTGCCGCGGCGGTTAATGAAGAACAGCAAATTCCCGAAGAGGATGAAGAAGATTATGACGAAGTGGCCCATTGTCTGACCATCCATTGACGTGAGTGCCAGGCCAGGCTTGTTGATTAACGTCTCATACTCAGCAGCCCCGGTTATTCCGGTCAATAATCCCTTCAACTGACCGCTCTGAAAATATGCTGAGTACTCTGGGACCGAAACTGCAGAAGAGCCACTAAGCATGGGAATTGCAAACCTTGACGTTACATACTGCACGTACTCTTTGGTTCCGGGATAACCAGCCGAGACATTTACCAGCAATGCAAAGCTTGCATAGTTTTCGACACCGTTCAATAGAGGTATCTGCTCGACTGGAGTTCCATAAAAGTCATTTGGGAACGTTGCACGTATTGACTTGCCCATTGCGACCATCACGGCTTCCCGACCCTCCTTTAGGCCGAGATAGACATAATCCACACCATACTGTTTTCCAAATTCGTCGCGGCAGACTTGGTTCATGTTACGCTCAATCAACGCTGGTGCGGTTGCCCAAAGCGTCATGATCACCGGCCTGTGCCCCCTTTCCATGAGATGACGCAAAATCGCCACACACATTGGATTGAGCTCGGCCTTTGAACCTGGGTCGTAGTCAAATGAGCAAAGAACTCGAGACCCGGGAGGAAGCTTCTCAATGTAGTCATAAAACGCCTTGATAGGGGGCGTTGTCTTGGGAGCGAGACCCAGTTTGAAAAACAAGGGTGCGGCAACGGCGATGGCCATAGCCAAGAACACCCAGCGACGGTCAAGCTTCTCAAGCTTTTGTAAAGTAGTAGTTGCCATTCTTTAAGATTACTCCCGGCCAAGGTAGCTTCGTTCGATGCCAAGAATCACCTTCAGACCGGTCGCGATCGCACCGAGAGCCGCACCGATCATGATGCCCCGCTGGGCAACTGCATTGGGAACACCCATAATCCAATCCACTAATGCTGGGAGATCGTACCAAATATAGTGGCTAATTGGAATACGACCCAACATCACGATAAGCGCCGTGATTGCGAGTACCGATGCTTGCCAAGTGCGTACGCGGAAAGCTCGAAACGCCGCTGAAGCGATGTAAAATGCCAATGAGGCATACATTGTAGACGCCAGTGGCACGTATGAAAAAGTGAATAGCCTGTCGTTCGTCCAACTGCCCTCTGCAATTCCGAGCGTCATGCCTGGAATAAGCATGATAAAAAACGCAATCACCAGCACGAGTTTGTAGGGCCAGCCCGGCACACGCCGATAAACAAGTTCACCGTTAATACGCAAGATATTGGCAGATCCAAGTACATACGAGAAAGCAATGACAATAATCGCCCAGTTCTGCAGCCTGTTCGCGATATCGTTGACGGCAGGATGGGGAATAAAGAACTGTATGATCATGAACACGCCGAAAACCAGCGTGATCAGAATTGGGATTTCACGTTTCATTGTTGTGGTTATTCCTGTTTAGATAACCTGGAACCACGACCGAAGGAACTGCACGCCGAACATCTCGAGCACAAGGGAGGCAGTGAGGCACACTATGATGAATGCCTTCATGTAGTCTGTCGCCTTCAACGTGCCCATCATCTCGACATCGTGGGTTACCAGTGCGCTGGTCGCGAAATATTCTTCACCAATCAGCGTATAGTCGCATGCGACCACGAAGAAAGGCAACTGATGGGTATTCGCTGTGCCGGCAATCTGAATAGCGCCAGCGACGAATCCGGTTTCGGAAAGAATCAAAGACTCAGCGAAGAAAGCGCCAAGATAGAAATGGGCGGCAGTCTTCTCACGCATCATGATTCCAGTAGTGCCGCTTGTGAAGGCAAACTGTTCGTCCGACAGATAACGGATATTGTCGCGAACATAGGCGTCAGGTCGTCCCGCATTCAGGAATCCCTGCTTCACGGCCTCTTCGGCAACTGTTACCATGAATGCTCGGTTGAGCGGCACGATAATTGGGATGTCGTAATTTGCTGCCTTAGAAGCGACAGATGTTAGAAGCTGAATGGACGCTATGGTCTGGATGTTCTCAATATTCTGTGTACCAGGAACATATAGAACAGGTTTCCCAAGTTCAGTGGCACGACCAATGGCTTCATCAATCGCGTCGATTCCCGCAATTCTCCTGAAGTGCAAAGACGCACCACCTTTGGCGCGCCGAACCATGACCATCACAGCGACGTAAAATGCCAATACCATTAGGAGAATATTCACGCGATTCCAGTTGAACCATGCGGCATGGGGCACAACGGGCCCAAGGATAGGCGACTCGCTGCGCCTCAACCGCTTCTCGAACTTCACAACCACTGAATCGGGATTTGATGAGTCTGGAACGGCAATCGTAGTCGAGTCAAGTGCGACGACCTTCACGTAGTAACCGCGGCTATGTTCAAGCCGAAGACCGTCGCCCGATGTAATGATGGCTTCTGTTTTCTTGGCGTCTGTTTCGGCCAGGACCTTAAACGGACCATTCGCGGCCTCGGCTGCGAGGACCTCATACTTCAAAATCTCAAAGCCAATCTGTGATGTTTGCGCCCAGAGAACGCGCAGCTTCTCACCTCCGTCATTTGGAGGATCCTCGATCACAACATTTGTCGGTGCCGCGCCCTGACCCAGCACAATGATAGCGGAGTCAGTTTGTGCCAGGGCTGTCACGCCCCAGAACAAAGCTATTAGGCAAATCAAACCGGACTTAAGGAGCATACTCCTCCATCCAAAGAGTGAAAAGGTCACGTTGAATCTTAGTGGAAGTAAAAGGGAGGGACAGTCTGAGGAATCCCAATTCCGCAAGCAACTCTGACGCGAAATACGACGGGAAATTAACCATTTAGGAGCAGTTAGTCAAGGAGCCATGCTCAGATTTTTCAAAAAGTTCTAAACCTATCGCAACCTCCTGAAAATTTGCTTGTCGTAATTAAATATATACTAATCAAAGCGTTACGGAGCGTAGATGCCGAGATCAGGACGCCCACCTTTTCGCGCCCTGCTGGCTTCAAACTCGCTAACGCCAAGCTTGCCAATCCCTGGACGAAACTCTTCAAGTTCAACCGTGAACGAGCCAAATGAGACTTTTGAGCTCATTACGACAGGGATCCGCCTCTCATCAGCTGTCACCCAAACGTAAACGCGGGCCTTGCCTTCCTTTTTAAACAGCCCGCCGCTCTTGAGCACAGGCTCGCAGACAAAACAGTCAAATTCACCGGCCAACGTCTGAACCGTGTCACGCGAGTGTACAATTACGAGCAGGTCGTAAGTCTTGTTCACGTCGTGAGTCTTAATCGCCACGGTATCACCAACATCAAATTCGAGGCATCGGGTTCGATATCCGGCAGACAGAACATCCTGAACATAAGGATCGACCTTTAGCATGTCTTTCTCCTTGCCCTCATCCCACCATCGCACAGAACTATCTTTGGGGGAGAACTTCACAAGCTTCTCGTCTTGGTAGAATCCTTCCATCAGCTTCTTGTGGAAACGATGACTATATACTGAGTCCATGTCCACCCAGGTGGTAATGGTATCGCGCACTTTGAAGACCCAATCAAAGGCCTTGGCAGACCTCGCACTGGACTGCACGACCCACGACCATTGGTCGTTGACCATCGCCGTGTCAATGACTCGCAACTGTGCTTTGCCGGCAGGTACAGCACCAAAAGAGACATGATAGATCATCTCTTCGCCCAGCGCAAAAGGCAGGGGAAGGGGCGGTTGTCCGACCGAGTCAATTCGTATGGACGAAGCCGGCGCGCCGTGCAATTCATCCGACACTTCTGCGAACTGCACCTTGCTCACGCAGAGAAGTAACACTAGCATCAGTTGAAACTGAGACACTTTCAAGAGAAATCCGTCCTTAGCCTTTCTTCCATACCTGCATGATGTCTTCGAAGCTAATGGAACCCTCACGTAACAAGATAGGGTTCTTTTGCCGCACATCAACGACCGTCGATGCCCTGCCAGTTAACAAATCACTGGTCTTGAACACTAAGTCGCATGATTCAAATACCCTTGAGTCTATCTCTGAGTAGAGTCTTGGAGCCAGATGCCCCGGCAAGTTAGCACTCGTCGCCCAAAGCGGCCGCTCGGTCCTGCGCATGACTTCCAACAGAAAGTCTGAACTGGGAATCCTGTAGCCCAATGTCCTGTCTTTGCCCAGGAACTCTTCGGCAATGCTAGGCGCCGCATGCCACACAATGGTCAAGGGACCCGGCCAGTATGCTTCCGCAAGTTTCACGATTCGGGGACCGGGGACCTCACCGCCGAACTGGCTTAATCGAATCAAACTGTCAATCAATATCGCAGTCGGTTTGGAGTTTCTCTCCGGCTTTACCCTTAGCAACTTCTCCAACACCTTTCGGCTAAAGGCCGCACCTCCAAGTCCATACACGGTGTCCGTCGGGAAAGCGATGAGCTCTCCTTCAAGAAGAGCCTTTTCCATGCGATCGGTACAGCGGTCAATTGTCAAGTTTGTAAGTTCAAGGAGTTCCATTACCAGCTGCCCACAATCTTGTTCAATAAGTCTTCTACAAGTTTCGCCGTTGCTTCAGAAACAGCGCGTTCACGGTTGGAAAAATCTCCTGTATAAGGATAGATTGAATAGACCGCAAAGTTCTGGACCCATTTAGACTCACCAGTATCGCGAAGTATCAATTCGACTCGGCAAGTCATTGAGAATCGATACTCATCGACTACAATTCCCTCGTTGCTGCGAGCAGTATTGGGGTCATCTCGCACTTCAACGAGAGCTCCCACCAGCAGCGCGTCTGCCTGACTTTCCGGCAGGATTCTTAGAGTGCCATCACGTTGAAAACCGCGTATGAGTTCATCGGTCACCGTTTCAGACAAGCCGAACTCTGCGGATTCATTCTCGAATGTCGGGATCGCCAAGCTGCGAATATCGCCCGCAACTTGCCCTCTGAATGAATAGCACCCGGTAAAGAGGACGAACAGGCCCAGCGCAAGCTTAACCAAGGTTATACTCCTTCAACTTTCGATAGAGTGTTCGTTCCCCGATTCCAAGCTCTAGTGCTGTCTTGCGGCGATTGCCCCCGTTTCGGGCGAGAATACGCTCAATCTGTTCACGCTCAACATCTGTTAAGCGATTTGATGGCAGCGGTTCCTGTGTCACAGTCTGAGAAGCAGCGATTGCGGTCTCGAGGACCTCTCGCATCTCTTTGACTTCCCTTCGAACTTCGAGCATTGTAGCGAGCAGCATTTCCTGACTCACCGAAGCCTGCGCATCGCGCGATGCAAGCACAGGCAATAGCGATCGCGGCGAACTGAGATGCGGACGAAAATGCTCATCCTGAAGGACGCGGATCCCGCGATTCAGGGTCAAAACTGACTCAATTGTATTTTTTAGCTCACGCACATTTCCGGGCCAATACTGCCTCGACAAGAGCTGCAGTGCGTCCTCAGAGATGGCCGGGGTTGCCAATCGGTTCCGCACCGAAAACTCCTTGGCGAACTGTTCCACAAGCAGCGGAATATCACCAGACCGCTCACGCAAGGGCGGGATTTGAATGGTGACGGCCTTCAACCTGAAATAGAGGTCGTGACGAAACTCGCCACGAGTGACCGCGTCAGCGAGGTCAACATTGGTCGCGGCCAGCACCCGCACATCAACTGGAAATGTCTTGCTCGAACCAACTCGCATGATCTCTCGAGATTCGAGAATGCGGAGGAGTTTTACCTGGGATTCTATCGGCATTTCGACGATTTCATCTAAGACGAGCGTGCCACCTTGCGCCTGCTCGAAGAATCCGATGCGTCTCTTTTCGGCACCCGTAAAACTACCTCGTTCGTGCCCAAACACTTCGCTTTCAAAGATACCTTGCGGAATTGCGCCGCAATTGACGAACAGGAGAGGTCCGTCGCATCGAGTCGAATTCTCATGAATTGCTCGGGCAACAAGTTCCTTACCAGTTCCGCTTTCGCCGATTATGAGCACGGAAATATCCGTCGGGGCAGCCTGCAGCACAAGTGACTTCACAGCACGCAGAGAGGCACTCTGCCCAATGAGTCGGTCGAGAGCACTCATGTTGCCTCCGCAAGTGCGATGTCGCGTCTGTAGCGAAGTCCGGAAACACAGGCACGTTCGGCAAGTTCATAGGCCTTAATCCGTGCATCCATTCTTGTCGCACCAATGCCAATGGCATTCAAGACACGGCCTCCGTTCGAAAGCCAACGCCCATCGTTCGACGCAGTCCCTGCAGAAAATAGGATTTGACCTTCGTTCAGTTCTGGCATCTGCAAGGGTATCTTCCGAGCATACTCACCGGGGTATCCGTTTGCGCAAATCACAACGCAAACCGCCGATTTCTTCACCACGTGGGGATAGTCTTGCGGCTGCAAAGTTCCATCAACACATGATACGATTGCGTCAACGAGGTCAAACTCCAAGCATGGCAGCAAGACCTGTGTTTCTGGGTCACCGAACCTACAATTGAACTCTATGACTTGGGCACCAAGTTCCGTAAGCATGAGTCCAATATACAAGAGCCCCCGATATGGCGCTCCCTGAGCCGCCATTGTCCGTAAAACAGGACTGACAACGCGCCGCTCAACTTCACTTAGGACTTCTTCGGTTATATGCGTTGCAGGGCAAAACGTTCCCATTCCACCGGTATTGGGACCTTCATCATTGTCGAAGGCGCGCTTGTAATCCTGCACGGGAGGTAGCGCTACGAACCTTTCGCCGTCGCATAGGAACTGAAGGGAAGCTTCACGTCCATATAGTTTCTCTTCCAAGACAACCCTTGACCCTGGCTCCCCAAGCACTCTGTCAACCAGAAGCTGGTGTGCAATTTCGAGAGTCTCTTGATCGGACGAACAAACGAAGGCACCTTTGCCTGCCGCAAGTCCGTCCGCTTTGACGACGCGGCCATCAGACTTCGGATGAGCTTGAACATAATCCGAAAGCTCATAAAAGTCATCAAAAACCTCAAAGTCAGCAGTAGGAATGTTCTGTGACCGCATAAGGCGCTTGGCAAAGATCTTCGACGACTCCAGTCGCGCCGCACTTGCAGATGGCCCAAAGCAACGAAATCCGAGGCTCTCGACACGATCCGTAAGCCCCATAGCAAGCGGCTGTTCGGGACCAACTACAACGAGATCAGGACCTACTTCTGCAATTTTGGAAATCAGCTCGTCAACTTCCATACTTGCAGGAATTAGCTCACAGAGTCCTGCCATTCCTGCGTTACCGGGCAGAGCAAACAGTTTAGGAGCAATTGGACTCTGTTGAAATTTCCAAAGCAATGCGTGCTCGCGACCGCCACTACCAATGACGACAATTCTCATTTCAGAATCTCCGCCGGAACAGAAAAGTTCCCGAACCAAAGACATTGTTACCCGATACCTGCCACGACCCGGCCATACTATCAGAATTCACGAATTGCCCGTCAAATCGAAACGGGAATCCACTCTGTGACCCGTCTGTATTGCCGCCAAAAAAGAAACTTGATCCCAGAATGGCTCCCTCATCGATTCTGCCTGACAAAGTGCTGAATGCGAAGGTGGCTCGAATGTCGCCATCGAACAACACGCCTTGTTGATCCACATAGAGTAACGATTCGGCATCATCCTGAAGCACGTCACTAAACATCGCCCCTCTCCATTCGCCGCTCAGATTATACCCGCCAATTACACGATTCAAGGTATAGGCCGGTTGCCCCTGAGGGTCAAGCACATTCAATCGGATTGCCACATCGCTAACAAGGCCAAGCATCCTATGGGTATTAAACCTTGTAAACTCAAACGTCACACTATCATCCTCAACAGAGACATAAGTTACGGTGAGTGGAAGGGTGGTGCCGTCATATCGAATGCTTCCCAGCCACAAACCTGAGTCACTTTCTGCGAATGTCAGCCGAACGTTCTGTCCGATGCCTTCTGGCCTCCCCCAGCCGACATACGTGCCTTCAACTTCTGCGATCGCAATAGGAGTAGAATTGGTCGGCGACTTCTTGCAGCCGACAGTCATAATCAGAAAAGCAAGTGAAATGAGAACGCTCGACTTTATCATCCCTTTATCTGCTCTTTAAGTCTCATTATCTCATCGCGCAATTCAGCTGCCTTTTCGTAATTCTGTTCACGCGCAAACCTCTTCATCTCTTTTTCCAGCCGAGCAATAAGGTCCTCCAAATCAAAAGTTGAAAGAAAGTCATTTTGCGCGTGGCTGACAATCTCGTGAATTCTTGCATCTGCGACAGTTGTCGAAATCAGGACTTCCTCAATGGACTTCACTATTGACGCCGGTGTTATCCCATGAGCTTCGTTATATTCGCGCTGCAGAGTGCGTCTGCGCTCAGTCTCATCAATGACCTTCTTCATGGACTCAGTGATCTTGTCCGCATAGAAAAGTACCCGGCCGTTGACATTCCGGGCAGCTCGACCCGCTATCTGCAGAAGACTCCTCTCGCTCCGCAAGAAACCCTCCTTGTCAGCATCAAGGATAGCCACCAAGGAAACCTCAGGGAGATCAAGGCCTTCCCTCAAGAGGTTGATTCCCACGAGCACGTCAAATCGCTTTAGTCGAAGGTCGCGCAGAATCTCAACACGCTCGAGGGACTCAATTTCGCTGTGCAGGTATTTGACACGCAACGACATTTGTTCGAGGTACTCCGCCAGGTGCTCTGACATCCGCTTCGTCAATGTGAGCACCAGAACTCGTTCGCCTCGAGCCACCGTTTCCCTGATTTCGCCGAGCAAATCATCGACTTGGCCCTTTGAAGCACGTACTTCGATCTCGGGATCCAGCAGACCAGTGGGTCTGATAATCTGCTCCACGAGCACACCCTTGCTGCGCTCGATTTCGTAATCGCTGGGTGTAGCGCTCACGAAAACACATTGGTCAATCGTGGATTCCCATTCCTCAAAGTACATTGGACGGTTGTCAAATGCGGAAGGCAGGCGGAATCCGAATTCGATGAGGTTCACTTTTCGTGCTCGGTCGCCGCGATACATGCCTCTGATTTGGGGGATTGTGACATGCGATTCATCGACAAACAACAGAAAGTCATTGGGGAAATAGTCAAATAGCGTATCGGGACGCTCACCCGGTCTTCGGTCTGAGAGATGCCGCGAGTAATTTTCGATACCTGAACAGAAACCGACTTCACGAAGCATCTCGAGGTCATAGCGGGTCCGTTGTTCGATTCGCTGCGCTTCAATCAGCTTATTCATTCCCCGCAATTCTTCAATTCGTTCCTCCAGCTCTTGCTGAATGCTCTTCATTGCGCGCGCGAGGTTTGGTGAGGAAGTAACGAAGTGCTTGGCAGGGTAAATTGCGAGGGCTTCCTGTTGACCTAACTTTTCGCCGGTTAGTATCTTGAAATGCGTGATGGATTCCAGCGAGTCCCCGAAAAAGTCCAGCCGGAATGCGGTTTCCTCGTAGGCTGGATGAATCTCGATCACGTCACCTTTGACGCGAAAAGTGCCCCTTGGAAACTCAACGTCATTACGTGTGTAGTGCATTTCTACTAGGTGCGCAAGGATGCTGCGACGGTCATAGTCCGCGCCAACCTTGAGCAGCAACAAAAGGTCTTTGTAGTCCTTCGGCGAACCTAGTCCATAAATACTTGAAACAGATGCCACGATTATGACGTCACGCCGTTCGAGCAGGGAGGACGTTGCCCGCAAGCGCAAGCGGTCGATCTCCTCGTTTATCTGTGTATCCTTCTCAATGTAAGTGTCAGAGCTGGGAATGTAGGCTTCGGGCTGATAGTAGTCGTAGTAGGAAATAAAGAACTCAACAGCGTTGTTCGGGAAAAACGATTTGAATTCGCCATAAAGCTGGGCTGCTAATGTCTTGTTGTGACTCATGATCAGTGTCGGTCGCTGCACAGCTTGTATCACATTTGCCATGGTGAATGTCTTGCCCGAGCCTGTTACACCAAGTAGAGTCTGGTACTTCTCTCCTCGATGAAGCCCGTCTACAAGCTGACGAATGGCTTCGTCCTGATCGCCTTGAGGTCTGAGGTCTGATATGATTTCGAACGGCCGCATACTCGGAAGATATAGACAATCTGCCAAAATTGCAACAGGAATGGCAGAGTTTTTTCTTGGTAACTTATTGTTTATATATGGTTTATTAAAAAATCCGAAATTCTGTAGCCTCATTCTGGTTGCAGGTGCAGGACTTGCGAATAAAGGCAGAGGTTCGTATATTTTAGTTTCTAAAAACCAACATGATGAAACGGTAAGGCGAGTCAATGCTTCAGTCGATGCGTGATAACATGCCCCTGGTGATGTGGATTCTGGTCGGAGCGTTCGTGGCGACCATTATCTTCAGCTGGGGTATGGGAGGATTTGAGGGTAGTACAGGCGCTTTGGATGGCGTCGTTGGAAAAGTTGGTAGCACGGAGATCCTGTATGATCGTTATAACAGAGCGGTTCAGGATCGCTTGGCGCAGCAACGTAGTGATCGCCCGGATCAAGAGATTACCGAGGCGCAGATCAAGCAGGCTCGCCAACAGGTGTGGGATGACATCGTTCGGTTTGAGCTGATGAAATCCTACCAAAAGAAATGGGGAATCGTCACGTCTGACGATGAAGTCGCCTATGCAGTCCGGAACAGTCCCCCGGAATATGTCCGAACCAGTCAGAGCTTTCAAACAAACGGGCAGTTCGATCCGGCGCTGTACCAGCAATTCCTGCGCGACCCTGCTCAAACGCAGACGATCATTGCAATCGAGCAGGACTACCGCGAGAGCATCGGCAATCAGAAAGTTATTGATCGCATCATCTCGCCTGTATTCGTGTCTCCTCAAGAGGCGTGGGAGGATTTTGTTGCAACTAACAAGAAGTTCAAGGGCATCGTCGCTTCTTTCCCTACGACGAACTTCGCGGTTGATAGCTCGAACATAACTCTTGCCGAAATTGAGAAGTACTATAAAGAGCATGAGCAGGACTTTCGACAGGAGGAACGCCGGACCCTGTCGTACGTATCTATACCACTCGTGATGACTGAAGCGGATACCACGCGTGTTAATGAAACGATTGAAGATGTCTTGGCAATGCTCAAGCAAGGGGATAGTTTCGAGCAGGTCGCCGAAGAGTATTCGGAAGATCCGGGCTCGGCTCAAAATGGAGGGAGCCTTGGCTGGTTCGGCCGCGGTCGAATGGTCGCAGAATTCGATTCCACGGTTTTCGCTGCTGAAGTCGGTCAAGTCGTAGGGCCGGTCATGACGCGATTTGGCGCCCACTTGATTCGAGTGGACGAGCGTAGTCTGAATGGAACTGCGGATTCCGTGAAAGCGAGTCACATTCTCGTGAAGTATGAGATTGGACCAGAAACGGAAGCTCGCGTATCGCAGAAGGCGAAGGACTTTGCTGATGCAGCTACAGCTGACGGATTTGCTGCCGTAGCCGCACAGTTTGGCCTGACAATCGAGACAACAGCACTGTTCCCCTATACCGAAGCCGGTTCTATTCCAGGGCTTGGCAGCTTGAAACCTGTTGCCGATTTTGCATTCAAATCGCCCATCGGTAAGGTGAGCTATCCTCAGAAAGCGAAAATCAAGGGTCAGGACGTCTACGCGGTTTTTTCTGTTGCGAGCAGAGCACCAGCCGGAGTTAATCCATTGTCAGAAGTTGAATCCACGATTAGGACGCTGCTGGTGCGCGAGAAGCAGGAAGAAATGGCCTTGCAAGCGGCTCAACAGTTCCGAAATCGGGTAGGTTCCGCAGAGCTTCTTGTTCCGGTTGCACAGGCAGAGAACGTCAAAATCGATACCACAGGTCTACACGGTCAACGAGACTTCATCCGTGGCGTCGGTCAAGACGAAGAAAATGCGAAAATGCTTCTAACCCATTCGCCCGGCCAGTTGTCACCGGCATTTTCTAACGCACGTGGCGGCTACGTCGTAGCCATTCTGGAAAATGTTCAAGCAGACTCCACACAATTTGTGGCGCAGCAGGCACAACTGATACAGAATCTGGAACGCACGAAACAGAACAGAGTTTACGGGGACTGGTTGAAGTTGGCAAGAGAAGAAGTTGGGGTCGTGGACAACCGCTTCTTGTACTACACTGATTTTTAATCTCGGCGGAAGGCGCTCTTTTGGAGAACAATCAGACCGGAAAAGTCAGTATTCTTGATATTCTCGCGTTCTTGGCGCGTTGGCGGCGGGTTTGGATTCCCTCAACGATAATCTGTGCGGTCGCTTTGACCATTTACGCATTCACAGCGCAGGAAAAGTTCAGGTCTGTCGCAGTAGTTAGAGGTGTTGAAGCGCAATCCTCTGGGCTGGGAAGTATACTCGCGTCAAAGTTGTCAGGTCTCGGCAATTTGGGCGGTTTCACTGCGTCACTTGGAGAAGTCAGAGGCGACTACTACCTCCTGATTCTCAAGGGACGTGCGATGTCCGAGGCAGTGATTGAGAAGTTCGGTTTCCGAAAGGAATGGAAGATGGAAAAGGCGCCGCTCGAGGACGTCATTGAAGTCTTGAATTCTCGGACCTATTTCAAATTTGATGCCGGAACCAATACAGTGCGGATTCAGGCAGATGATAAGGATCCTGAACGGGCGCGGGAGATTTGCAGTTTCTATGTAGAGGAACTTGATAAACGCAATCAAACGCTCGAGTCGAATCGGGGACGTCGCGAGCGTGAATTTATGGAGCAGCGACTCACTGATGCACGTTCAACGCTCTTTGCGCTTGAGGACAGCATGGCCGAGTTTCAAAGGAAATCCGGGATATTTGATCTTGAGGAGCAGGCAAAAGCAACAGTGCAAGCCGTTGCAGTTGTTCAAGCGCAACGCACTTTAGCACAAGCGGAGTATCAGATTAAGTCGCAACTCTTTGAGGGTACGAATCCCGAGTTGCAAATGGCCAAAGTGAAGTTAGAGAGTTTCAACTCGAGCTTGGAGAAGATGCTGCGTGGGGAATCGGATATCGAGAAGGACTTCCTCCTTCGCCTTGACCGGGCAACTGAAGATGGCAAAGTCTATCTGCGGCTCTACAGGGACATCGAAATCAATTCGCTGCTCACCGCAGTTCTGACACAACAGTTTGAACAGGCACGCCTGTCCGAAGCTCGCAACACTCCGACAATGTCAGTTGTTGAGCCTCCCGCACTTGCGTCGAAACGAGTGTGGCCCAAGCGAGGGATGCTCCTTGGATTAGGTGCAATTCTGGGATTCTTCTTGGGTGTCATGTTCTGCGCGGTGATTGATTACTTCCGCGCGGTTTCGCGGGACACGCATCCAGCGTATGAGAGCGTTCGCAGACTAAAACAGTCCTGGCGTTCATGACCTTTCAGGCTTCGCCCCGGCTGGACCATCGCCGGCAAGTGATGATAGGACTTCTTGCCGGGTTGAGTTCAGTTGCGATCTGGCTTTTGTGGACTTTCTGGGGACGTGCGCCGCTGCTGGCGATGGCTCTGGTTGGCGCCATAGCGGGTTTGTCGGTATTGCGCTTTCCGGTAATAGGAACGACGCTTATCGGGTTTGTGCTGCTTTCTAATCTCGCCGCTTACGTCCCCGGTTCCACATCTCTGCTCTTTGGAGCTATGCTCCTCGTCGTGATCGTCCGTAAGTTACTCGAGTTTGACACGCATTGGACGACGACGCCATTTCTCGCTGCGGCGATTGTCTTCGCCGTATGGTTTCAGGCATCGCTCCTGTGGGCCGACTCTCATCTTTTCCATAACTTTCATCTCTTCTATCGGGTTCTCCTTGCAATCATTGTGTTGCACGAGCTGATTAACAAGGAATCGGACCTGATTGCGTTCTATGTCGGCTCGGCGTTCGGCATGATCTTTACCGCCGTTATTACCATCAAGACGGCTTATGAGTTTTATACTTCCGGTGTCGCCGACCAAATCGCCACGACCGTTACAGAGATAGAGTCATCGCGGTTCTTCGGTCACTGGGTCGATCCCAACATCATGTCAATAACGCTGGTGGCGTTTCTTGGAGGCACGATTGCGCTATGGCGCAGCGCGTTGCCACGCAGCGTGCGCAGTCTGATGATGATTGCATCTATCATGGCGCTGGTGGCGATCGCAGTCTCTTTGTCTCGTGCCGGCATGATTGGTGCGATAATTGTTATTCTCCTCATGTTGGCGGTCGAAAAGCATAGGGTTCAGCTGTTCATAGTTTTGGGTGGGATCATAGCCCTCCTGCTTAGCGTAGTTCCGATTGACATTGTCGGCAGGCTTGCGTCACTGATGTCGGGAGACGCATCGACGAGCGAAAGAGCAAGTCTGCTTCTTGCAGGCTGGAAGTTGTTTCCCGAGAGTCCAATTTGGGGACTCGGAATGGGAAGCTTTGAGCATCGCGTGACGTATATCCTGCCGCATCTTTCCGCCGGCGTCTTTTCCCATAACACCTTCGTCGATGTGGCAGTCGACAGCGGCGTGATTGGACTGGGCCTCTACTTAACATGCTGGTGGTACGCCGCAAGATCCCTGTCGTGGCAGGACTGGAGCACTGAGCGACACAATTTGAGTCGCGTACTGAACAGCGGTATGCGCGCAAGCTTCGTTGCAGGCTTCTTTTGTGTCATGACAATTACCTCGACTACGTATGTGCCATACTGGACGTTTCTTGCCGTTGTCGCGTTGTTTGGATGCATGCAAATGCCAAAGCTGTCTGAAACCGGTGCAGTTGGATTAACAAGCGGCTCCCTTCGCACTTCACTTAGTCAAAGTTAGCAGATCAAACAGCGAATGCGACGATTCTGGCTTCGAGCGCTGCAATTGTTCATGGACTTCATGCTGCTCGAAGCTGCTTTCTTCGGTATCTACTATTGGAGATTTGAGACAGGGCAATTTGCAAATCCCGTTACATTCACGATTGATGAACTGATTGTCCCGAGCTTGTTCGTAAGTGCCTTTTGGCACTTGTTCTTTTCTGTGTTTGGCATGTACCGGATTGACCCGTTGCAGTCGCGGGCTGTCGTGCTCGCCCGTTGCGTGCAGGCATCCGCCTACGGGTGTCTCTTGATATTCATCCTCACTTTTGATCCGTCAAATCCATTCCCTACGACACGAATCGTCTTGCTGACATACGGCATAGGAGTCATGACTGGATCCGCCGCCACGAGGTTGGCATTGCTCACTCTGCTACAGGAATTGCGGATAAGGGGGATTGGAAAGCTTCGGACTCTGGTGATCGGATCAGGAAGTCAACTGGCAAACACGTTACGCTATTTGGAACAACGGAAGGATATCGGCGCCAGAATCCTCGGCGTGCTTTGTCAAGACGGGCCGACAGTCACTAATTACCCGGTGCGCGGAACACCCGCACAGGTACGCACGGAGCTTGCGCGGCATGACTATGAGCTCGTTTACGTCGCGCTCGATGATGGACACGAGCAGTTACTGAAGCGAATTGTGCGCCTGCTTTCCGATTTTCCGGTTCGACAGTTCCTTCCCGCGCATCAGTACCAAATCCTTCTAGGTTTCGTTCGTCCGCTTGGAAAACGCGGACAGCCCATGATTGAAATTCGTGCCGAACTGTTGACACCAATTGAGCGATTTCTGAAGCGGACCTTTGATATCATTGCGTCCCTGGTTCTTCTGATGTTGAGCTTGCCACTATGGCTGCTCACCATGCTGGTGATCTTCGTGGATACCGGGCGACCCATCTTCTATACTCAGCGAAGAGTCGGGGAGCGGGGTCGTGAGTTTTCGATTCTTAAGTTTCGCACGATGGTGCAGAATGCCGAGGCTGATAGTGGTCCAGCACTTGCTGTGCCGAGCGATCCGAGGATTACCCGATCAGGCAGATTTCTCCGGGCGATGCGGATTGACGAACTGCCGCAGTTAATCAATGTCCTGTGTGGGCAGATGAGCCTGGTGGGACCAAGGCCTGAACGTCCCGAGTTTGTCTCTGAATTTGAGCGACGCACGCCCCTTTATGTTCGTCGACTGAATGTAAAGCCGGGGGTGACGGGTTGGGCGCAAGTGCAATTGCGCTACGATGCGACACAGGTTGCTCCGGAACTTAAACTGCAAATGGACATGTATTACATTGAGAATATGTCGCTGCTTATGGATCTGAAAATCCTTTTCATGACAATGTTCGTCGTTTTGCGCGGTGAAGGCTAGTCAGAAACGATCATGATTGACATACGCCAGATAAGAGAGAATGAACAAGAGGTGCGCCGCCTCTTGGAACTGCGCGGCCAATCTGAATTGTTAGACGGATTGGTAGCTCTGGATCGACAGCGTCGCGAGCTGATTGAGAGAACCGACGCCCTGAAGGCGCGCCGCAACGAATTGAGCCGGAACATCGCAGAGGCCTCAAAAAGGGGCGAAATTGTAACAGCCTTAAAAGACGAAAGTCGCCGAGTTGGAGATGAGATTGCGGTCGGTGATGAGGAACTAAAGTCGGTTTTGACGGACATAGAGTCTCGATTGCTTCAAATCCCAAACCTTCCCCACGAGTCTGTTCCACAAGGAAAGACGCCTGAGGATAATGTCGTGGTTCGGGAATGGGGCAAGAAGCCGGAATTCGAGTTTGCGCCGAAGGATCACCTCCAACTCGGGCGGGACCTTGGACTGTTTGATTTTGAGCGGGGGACCAAAGTCACTGGGAGTGGTTTCCCGGTGTACAAGGCTGCTGGAGCAATACTTGAGCGCGCGCTTATCAACTACTTTCTGGATTTTCATCGAGAACGGGGAACTTACACCGAAGTTTCGGTTCCATTTCTGGTCAATTCGGAAAGCATGACGGGAACGGGACAGTTGCCGAAGTTTGAGGATGACTTGTATCGTTGCAAGAACGACGAACTCTATCTGATTCCAACCGCTGAAGTCCCGATTACGAATCTGCACCGCAATGAGCTGCTTCAGGAAGCTGATTTGCCAATTTGCTACTGCGGATATACTCCGTGTTTCCGTCGCGAAGCCGGTTCCTACGGCAAGGACACTCGAGGGTTTCTCCGGCTTCACCAATTTGACAAAGTTGAGCTGGTGAAATTCTGTCGACCGGAGGAGTCCTATGCTGAGCACGAGAAATTAACGAAGGACGCGACTGACATCCTTGAGCAGCTGGGCATACATTATCGAGTCGTCCTGTTGTGCGCGGGCGATATGGGATTTGCCGCCGCCAAATGCTACGACATCGAAATCTGGTCACCGGTAGAGGAGAAGTGGCTGGAAGTATCCTCCTGCTCGAACTTTGAATCTTATCAGGCGCGTCGGGCAAACATCCGATATCGCAGGTCGGAGACAGGTAAGCCGGACTACGTGCACACACTTAACGGCTCCGGCTTGGCCACCCCGCGCCTCTTGGTCGTTCTATTGGAAACCTACCAGAATGACGACGGAACCGTAAGCGTGCCCGATGTGTTGAAGAGGTATACTGGCTACGGGCTGATAAGTCCAGCACAAGGAAGGTAGAACTTTGTCCGATATCCTGAAACAGGAACTGCTTCATGCTGCCAAAGTCCTCGCCGCAAGCGGTTGCCTGCCCGCCACCGACGGGAACTTCTCGGTTAGGGTGAACGAGTCTCAGGCACTTGTCACCAAACGCGGAATCGAAAAACGGAGTCTTCAACCATCCGATCTCATTCTCGTTGAGATTGCCGAACCTAAGCCGCATGGCGCCTCCAGCGAATGGCAGCTCCATCGCGCGCTTTATCTTAGTCGGCCTGAAGTCCACGCCATATTGCATGTGCATGCGCCAAATCTTGGTTCCTTCGCCGCTGTGGGAAAGCTGCCGGACAAGCACCTGCTGATCGAAGCAGAAGCAACTCTCGGTGGACTCGCACTCATACCTTTCATTGAACCCGGTACGGCAGAGCTTGGAGACGCAGCAGTTTCGCATGGCAAGAACGCCGGAGTTCTGCTACTGGAGAGGCACGGTGTGGTTGCAGTCGGAGTGACCATTCGTGAAGCCCTTTATCGACTCGAAAGAGCCGAACTACTTGCAAAGATTGAGCTTGGGGCAAAATTACTCTCAGATTGATGACAATTCTGGCTCTCGAATCGAGTTGCGATGAAAACTCGGCTGCAGTTCTCGTCGATGGGCGAGTGAAGTCGCTCGAGACGGTCACCCAGAAAGTGCACGTTGAGTGGGGGGGAGTAGTCCCGGAGCTGGCGGGGCGTTCGCACCTTAAACTGCAGGATGAAATCGCGTGCAGAGCGCTCGAACGTGCGGGAATCCAGCTGGGCGAGGTTGATTACGTGGCTTCTACCAGCGGACCCGGTTTAGTTGGGTCGTTGTTGGTGGGATACTACTATGGTACGGCACTCGCATTATCTATGGGTGTTCCGTTCATTCCAGTGCATCATATGGAAGCGCATCTATGGTCCATCGAACTTGACCGTGACCCGCTTCCCTTGCCGGCTCTCGTCTTGCTCGTCAGCGGTGGACACACTCTGTTGCTGCTTGTCAGGGGATTTCGGGACTACGAATTGCTTGGACAAACTCGCGACGATGCCTTAGGGGAGGCCTATGACAAGGTTGGTAAGCTGCTGGGCCTGCGTTTTCCCGCAGGAGCGGAAATCGACAGACTTGCACAGTTAGGCAGTGAAAGTGCGATCGCCTTTCCGATTGCGTTGCGCGACCAGAGCTTGGATTTCAGCTACTCTGGACTGAAAACTGCTGTTGCGAATTGCGTGAAACAAAACCCCAAGTGGGTGACCTCCGAGAACTGTCCTGACTTGCTAGCTTCCTTTCAGCTTGCCGCAATTCAATCCGCTCTCGAAAAAGTGGCACTTGCCATGCATCGGTTCCCTGTCAGTTCTATCGCAGCGGCAGGTGGCGTGGCGGCCAACAGTAAATTGCGGAGTGGATTAGCGGCGCTGTCGGAGAAGTTTGATGTCCCGTTGTCGGTTCCGCCTATGAAATACTGTGCGGACAACGCTGCGATGGTCGGTTATGTCGCGCACAAGATGTTAGAACACGAGTTTGAAGTTGAGCCATGGCCTGTCCGGCCGCGCTGGCCGATTACAGAATTAGGAAACGTACAGACGAGCCCATATTGAGTTCATTGTTTAGTTTGCTGACGATACGTGGGATTACGTTTGGAACACCAGTCCTGTACTTCGCGCTTGGTGCTCTGCTGCTGATTGGTCTGGCGTTTGTAGTATACAGACAGACTCTTCCTCCAACTACGGTCTTTCGGCGGCGGCTGCTCGCCGTTTTACGCGCACTGGCGTTGGTCACAATACTCTTTCTTTTGTTCGAACCTGTGCTGGGCTGGATAGACCAAAGGGAAGATCGAGCAAAGGTGTTGCTGCTGGTTGACCGCTCCGCGTCTGTCGCTTTGGCAGATCAGGGAGTTGTCCGTGACACAGTTATTAGTAAGTTTCTGAGTCATTCTGAACTACGTAGTCTCAGTGAATCGAATCAGCTCCGCGTCTACGCTTTCGGTGACACAATCGTCCCAACAACCTTAGACTCGGTCCGCCTCATTGCGCCTACATTCGTAGGCACTGACCCTGCCTCGGCATGGGCGGCGGCTGTCTCTGAGGCAAGCGGTGAGGATATTGGCGCGATTATTGTTGTCACGGACGGCGCCCAAAATACAGGTCCGTCTCCGGAACGCGCGTCGAGCACGTCAGATATCCCGATATTCACAGTAGGGGTCGGAGATACGACTCAGCATCGGGACGCATTGATCGCAGAACTGTTCACCAATGACATTGCCTATGAAGGCTCTACGGTTCCGGTAAAAGTTCGCGTGCGAGGCAACAGCGTATCGGGTCAAAAGTCTCGTCTCCGCATCGTCGACTCGAGGTCAAGAACCCTCCTGGATCAGGAAGTCAGCTTTCAAGGCGCCACATATGAGCAGTCGCTTGATGCCCAATTCCTCGCCGACAAGTCAGGTGATTTCCGGATTAGAGCTATTCTCGATTCTGTCTCGGGTGAATTGACCCTTGACAACAATCAGCGGTCACGGGTCATCCGGGTATTGGACTCCCGTTTCAAGGTAGTGGTGTTCGCTGGCTCTCCTTCAGCCGACGTTACATTTACGTTGCAGTCGTTAGGACTCGACACGACGCTGGCAATCATTCCGCTGGTCGAGAGCAAGACCGGATTCGTCGGAGGTGGACGAAACACCGAAGAATCTATTGCCGACGCGGATGCGTTTGTGCTGATCAACTATCCGACATCCGGTTCGAATGCGGCAGTCTGGGATGCGGTTGCCAATCGCATCACTGATCAAGGTGTGCCGTTTCTCTTTCACCACGGTCCATCAGTCGCTTTAGGTCGACTGAATAGAATTGCCGCACGGCTTCCGGTGGAGTTTCAACCTCAGGCGGCTTTTGAAAAGGTGCTCCTTCGTAGTGGTTCGTCACACGGGGCAATCAACGCGAGAGGAGATCTACGAGCTAACTGGACGGATCTTCCTCCAGCGCTGGGCGCAATCGGCAGGACGACGTCTAAACCCTTTGCCGTGGTCGTCGCGAATTTTGTTCCTGAGTCCACGCCCGAACTATCCGGAGGACCCGCAGTAGTCCTGGCGGACGTCAATCGACGGCGCAGCGCTGCGATCGCGGTGTATGAGACTTTCCGCTGGCAGCTCGGATTGGCAAAGAATGATAGGGGGCGTCAGTTCTATGCGGATTTGCTGTCGAGAATCAGTTCTTGGTTGTTGGCACCAACAGACGAGCAACGCATCAAGATTACGGCGGATAAGAAGATCTATAGTGAGGGCGAAACTGTCAGATTTCAAGGACAGGTCTACGGAGAGGATCTTGCTCCGACCGACGATGCGACAGTGCTGGTCGAGATAGCTTCGGGCGAACGTAAGGAGCGAGTCTCCCTCGTTGGCCGCGGTAACGGCCTGTATGAGGGTGAATTTGTCCCTTGGGAATCTGGAGACTACAGCTTTAGCGGGGTAGCCATTGCCGGAGGTGATACACTAGGCAAGGATGGCGGAACCTTAGTGGTAGAGGCCTTCAATTTAGAGTGGATCGAGTCGCGGTCGAGATTTGACGTTCTGCAGACGGTAGCGCGAAATTCAGGCGGTGTGTTCGTAACAGCGGATCAGCCAGACTCACTTTTCTCCGGCCTTCGTTTGCAAGAACGGATTATTGAGAATGTGCGCGAAATTCCGCTCTGGAATCGACCGTTGCTGCTTTGGATATTGATTGGATTTCTTGCCATTGAGTGGTTGCTTCGTAAGCGGAGCGGCATGCTGTAATCTATAATATGAAGAACAAGTTTGATGAACTGAAGAACCGACGCACGCTTTCAAAGCAGGGCGGAGGTGAGAGCCGCATTGAAGCGCAGCACAAGAAAGGCAAGTTGACGGCGCGAGAGCGTCTCGACATCCTACTTGACCCTGGGACATTCAATGAGATAGACGCGCTCGTCACGCACCGCTCCACTCAATTCGGTCTTGATAAGCAAATCGTTTACGGTGACGGTGTTGTCACGGGCTATGGCAAGATTGCCGGGCGGCTGGTGTACGTTTTTGCGCAGGATTTCACCGCGTTCGGCGGTTCACTTTCTGAAGCTCATGGCAGGAAGATCTGCAAGATCATGGATCTTGCCATGAAGGTCGGCGTTCCTGTCATTGGACTAAATGATTCGGGTGGAGCTCGCGTGCAGGAAGGCGTCGTGTCTCTAGGCGCGTACGCGGACATCTTTCTGCGGAATACTTTAGCCTCGGGCGTAATCCCGCAAATCTCTGCGATAATGGGACCGTGCGCCGGCGGCGCAGTCTACAGTCCCGCGATCACCGACTTCACTCTGATGGTCGAAGGCACAAGCAACATGTTTGTGACCGGACCGAAGGTCGTCAAGACCGTGACTCACGAAGACATTACGAGCGAGGAATTGGGCGGAGCCAACACTCATGCGACGAAGTCCGGCGTGGCGCATTTTGCCTGCCCCAACGAGGCGCACTGTCTGCTCACAATTCGCAGGCTATTGAGCTACATCCCCCAGAACAATATGGAGGATCCACCTCGACGCTCTGCTCCTCAGCAGCCTTTGTTCGACGAAACGCTGGACACTTTCATTCCGGCCGAAGCGACCAAGCCTTACGACATCAAGCATGTCATTACTCGTGTCGTCGACACGGATTCATTTTTCGAAGTGCATGCGGATTGGGCACAGAACATTGTTGTCGGATTTGGCACATTCGGTGGACGACCGGTCGGTATTGTGGCGAATCAACCGGAGGTTCTTGCCGGTGTTTTGGATATTGACTCTTCGCGCAAGGGTGCGCGTTTCGTGAGATTCTGTGACGCCTTCAATATTCCGCTTGTGACATTTGTGGATGTTCCGGGATTTCTCCCCGGCGTTGAGCAAGAGTGGGGCGGAATCATCGTGAATGGGGCAAAGCTCTTGTACGCATACTGTGAGGCTACCGTCCCCAAGATCACGGTGATAACTCGCAAGGCGTACGGTGGTGCCTACGACGTCATGAGCTCAAAGCATATCCGGGGTGATTTGAACTTCGCTTGGCCCACCGCCGAAATTGCGGTCATGGGCGCTCCCGGTGCCGTAGAGATTATATTTGCAAAGGAAATTCAGTCTGCTGAAAAGCCTGAGGCTGCAAAGGCGAAGTTCGTCGAAGAGTACACGAATCTCTTCGCCAATCCTTTTGAAGCAGCTGCTTACGGTTACATTGATGAAGTTATCGACCCGCGTGAGACACGCGCGCGGATCATCAGCGGACTGGAACTGCTGGAGAACAAGGTGGACAGCAACCCGCGTAAAAAGCACGGCAATATTCCACTTTAGGCGTGTCAAGCAAATTGGGAGGAGCACATGGCCCGCATTCTGCTAATTGATGATGATCAGGACTACCGCGCTGTGCTGCGGGAGTTTATCGAGGCGCGCGGGCATACTGTTCTGGAAGCGGAGTCCGCTCGAGACGGTGCCGACATTTTCTTGAAGGAAAAGATTGACCTCGTGGTATCGGACTTCATGATGCCGGAGAAGTCTGGCATGGAGTTGCTTTCAGAGTTAAGGGCGATCCACCCGAAGGTTCTCTTTATCATGGTAACAGGCTTCGCGACGCTGGACACCGCAAAGGAAGCCATCCGGTTGGGAGCCTATGACATTCTCCCGAAGCCGGTTGAAATGGACCAATTGGCTGCGGTGATGCATCGGGCGCTCTCGACGATAGAACTGCAGACGCATCTTTCCACTGTGCGCGGTGTGAATTATGCGCTTCTGTTGTCCATTCCGCTTTGGCTTGGAGTCGGATATCTGCTGTTTCGCTTCATTGGACGGTGAACTTTGTCAGGCAGGAGGGCAGCATGTTCTCACGAGTTTTGAAATTTGTCGGCAGCCTTAGCCTAATCGGGTTGCTTCTGTGGTCGGCGTCGTGCCGCAACAAGACCAGTACTGGACCGGATAATCCCAATCCACCGGGAGACGAGACTTTTCGTCTCGTGTTTGATGCTCCCGACACCATTCGCTACGGCACATATACAACCATTGTGGTTCGGCTATTCAAGGGCACGGGCATGGCGATCAACGACACCCTGCTTCTGGCTGTAGATTCTGCTCCCGGCTATCTGCACGACTATCTTGTGATACCTCAGTCGGATACGATAAACGTGAATGGCGGGTGCGGCGCGAATCCTTGTGTGCGCTATCGCTGTGATGACACCACGCAGGCCAAAGACTTCGTCATGGGGTACGCAATCTCGAATGGCGACACAGTGGCCACCCAGAGCATCGGCTTCTTTCTCGGGCACTAACGTGCGCAAGAGACCTCATAAGGCCGCTTTGATGCAAAGCGGCCTTTTTCCTGCCAAATGTTTGAAAGTGGAGAAATCCGGATAGATTCCGTATTATTCACCAGCTCAGTCAATTCCAACCAAATCCCATGCCCCCGATTGTCCGCCTTGCCGGCTACAATGTAGATGCCGAACTACTGTCTGAGACGTTGGACATTCTTCGCCAGTTGGATGACCTGTCCAAGTCGGTCGGAGGGGGATCTTCAGCTTCGGACTTGCGTGCCGCCATTGAACGGCTGGGCGAAGAACTCCGCAGCAGAATTGATTTCGAAGCGTTCACCCCGGAGACGATTTCGGCGGCGTATGCTCGAATCAGCCGTGATCCTTCCCATGTAACAGAGCTTCGCCGATCCGCGAGATTTGCCGTCGCACGCGCTCGGAAGTCGAACGAGAATATTATCTTCGGACTTGGGCACGCGTCGGTGGCCGAGCACGCTGTCTTCAACTTTGACGTATCCCACTTATCTCGGCTAGCCGCGGAGGAACTTCAATACCACCGATTGCAGAGTTTCACTGAGAAGTCACAGCGTTACATCACAATTGGCGAAGAGTTCGTTGTTCCGCAGGAACTACATGGCACAGGTCTGGAAGAGAAGTTCCGCGCTGTAGTTCAGGATCTGTTTGCTGCCTATGGTGAGATTCTGAAGAGCCTTCATGAACATCATCAACCGGAAGACACTGCCGGACTCTCTAAGACTGAGCTCAGAGACATCGAGAATCGAGCCAAAGAGGATGCACGCTATCTCCTCCCGCTCGCGTGTCTGACACAAATGGGGATGACTGTTAACGCTCGCAATCTGGAGCATCTGCTGTGGGAGCTTTCCGATCACCCACTTTCCGAGTTACGCGATCTTGGGCAGGCTTTTCATAAGGCTGTCGGAGGTCTCACGCCATCGTTGGTGAAGTACACGACACGCGGTAAGTTTCCACGTGAAACGCGGGTCAGGCTCGCTCCTGACCGTAGCGAGAAACCAAACAAAGACAATAGGATAGAGTTCTGGAGTGCGCCGAAAGTAAGCCTTATAGACTTCGACAAGTCGGCCGAAGAGCAGGTGTGGCGTGCCATGGCGTACGCGGCAGGCTACGAGTCCGATGCCACCGATTTTCCAAAAGATAAAGAATTTTGGAGAATACTCTTTGACGGTTTGGGTCCGCATGACCCCATGTTCAGGGAATTTGAAGTAGCTCGGGCGGTCTTTGACATCGAGATGAGCGCAACGTGCTATGCTCAGTTTAAGCGTCACCGTCTCATGACCCAACTGGTGCGCGAGTATGACGCGGGCTATGCGGCCATAGTCCCGCCTGCCATCGAGCATACAGGACAAGGCACGGCTTTCAGAAACGGCGTGTTGCAGGCAGCGGAAGCCGCCTCGGAGCTTCAAGAGAGGAACCCATTACTTGCACCGTACTTGCTGACAAATGCTCAGGTCAAGCAAGTGCGGGCGGTTCTCAATGCACGCGAGTTGTATCACCTTGCCCGCTTGAGATGCGATGCTCACGCGCAGTGGGAGATTCAGGAAGTTGCTAACAGGATGCTTGAACTTATGAGCGATAAGTGGCCGAACCTTCTTGCATTAGCATGCGGAAAGGATCGCTTTGACGAGACCTATAAAAGGTACTTCTCATAGCCATGACTGCTGCAAGATAAACAAAGCCCGGCCATTGGCCGGGCTTTGAAGTTTCTGAACGTCGGAGCGGTGTCAGCCACGATCTTGGTGGGTCCCGGGGTATAAATGCGTAAACCTCGACCAACTCCGACGCTCATATCTGCAAGTTCTGCAAGATAGTCTGCAAACTCTGAATTCCTCTAATGCATAATCCGCGCCAGCTCAGTCTTCTCTTTTCTGAGAATACTCAAATTTTATTAGTATTTGTAAAAATTATATTTAAGTACAATATTTTAGCTCAATTTGTACCGATTAACGAAAATGTCCGCATTGGTGCGCAGAAACTGCAACATTTGTGCGCTATCTTGCATGCATCCGCTGAGCCAGCTTCATTGTGTAAAAGCTTGCTGTCCTCGATGAAAGCCTTAGCCGAAAGTAACAAAGTACACACCGATGAAAGCCAGCACGATTCCGATAACACGCTGCGCAGTCATGCGTTCCTTGAGGAAAATCGCCGCGAAGATAAAAACGAAGATATTGCTCGTTTGATTCAGAGCGGATGCCTGTGAGGCCTGTGTGTATTTCATGCCGGCGAGCCAGGTGATCAGCGCAAGATAAGCTCCTACAAACGACCCGCTGATTAGATATCCTCTGCCGTGCTGCACAAGTAACGAACGCAGGATGACAACACGCTCGCGGTTGATCGCAAGAATCAGCAACAGCGTTGCGATCCCGCCCAGTAATCTGATTTGCATTACCCACAGTAGAGAACTGGTCTCCAGCAGAGGCTTCACGATGACAATTCCAACGGCCATGAAAGCCATAGCGAGCACTCCCCAAACCACCCCGGCCCAAAGCCCCGTCGGGTTCGCGCGGCTGGCGTGCTTCGTGTGAGTCGCCTCGAATACTGCTGAAATGATCAGCAGCACGCCGACAATCTGCCAAAGACTTAAGCGCTCGCCGAGCCAAATCATGGCCGCCGCGATGACCATCGGGCTGTATAGGCAGTCAACGATCGACGAAAGCGCGGCGCCCAGCCGATTCAGGCTCATGAAGAAGAACGTGTCCGCAATCCCGATCCCCATCGCTCCGCTGATTAATAACAGGCCTGTTTCTGAAGGTGTGAAAGCAGGCAGCAACGGTCCTTCAAAGAGGAGTATGGTGGGGAAAATCAGGACGGCACCCAAAACGTTCTTGAAGAGGTTCAAGGCAATCGGGTGCACCGTCTCTCCGCTCTTCTTGAATAAGATAACAGCGGACGCCCATATTAGGGCTGTGCTGAGAGCGAGAATCTCGCCGATGTGCGGGATGGAAGACAGAGTGAGAATTGACGGGAGTTAGAAATCAAACACGATTCGGGAAGTACCAAGACGGCCTTACCTGAGGCAGTCACAAGATAGCCTTGGCCCCAAGAAAAGTCAAATGGCGGCTCTGACGTCAAATCAGCGGGGCTGCTTGCATTTTTGGGGCTAAGTCTCTATATTCCAGCTTACGTTACGACCGCTATCCACCAGCTTCTGCGTGACCGCTATAGTAATTGGCCCCCCACGATTATTAAGCTCCGCTCCGCTGGTGGTATTTTTTCCCCGCCGGGGTGGCGGAACTGGTAGACGCAGCAGACTCAAAATCTGCCGGGGGTTACCCCCCGTGCCGGTTCGATTCCGGCCCTCGGCACCCGGCGCGACGGGCCGCACCCTCGGTGCGGCCTTTGTCATGTTTAGCACCTTATTTGTTTTCAAACTCTTAGAGATCAAATGTCGTCCTCTTATTCGAGTTCCGGCGTAGACCTTTCCCGAGCTGCAACGGCGAAATCGCTGATCGCGAAGGCCGCCAAGTCCACTCATACTGATGCAGTCCTGCGGGGGATCGGGCTGTTCGGGGGGTTCTTTGCACTGGACGACGCTCCCGATGGGCAGGTGCTGGTCGCTTCGACAGACGGGGTGGGGACGAAGGTCTTGCTTGCCTCGCAACTGAAGAAGCTCGAGGGTCTGGGTGAGGATCTTGTGCACCACTCGATCAATGATATCCTGGTCTGCGGAGCCAAGCCACTTTTCTTTCTCGACTATCTGGCCTTTGGCAAGCTCGATCCTGAGTTAGCCGGGTCACTGGCTGAGAGTCTGGCTCGCGGCTGCAAGGCGCACGGCGTTGCGCTCATCGGTGGCGAGACTGCTGAAATGCCGGGACTATACGAAGAGGGACACTTTGATCTTGCGGGGACGATTGTGGGCACGGTCCGGCGGGATCGAATTCTTGACGGGGCGCGTGTGCAAAAAGGGGACATTCTGCTCGGACTTGAGTCCAGCGGCCCGCACACGAACGGTTACTCACTGATTCGCAAAGTCCTCGATCCGAAACTGCGTTCCGGCGAACTTTCCACAATGAGTCTTAGCGATGGCACGCTGTTTAGTGATGCTGTTTTGGCGCCACATCGCTGTTACTGGAGAGTAATCGAGCCGCTGCTTACGAACACCAAGTTACACGCGATGTCACACATCACGGGCGGCGGGCTGGTTGAGAATACTGAGCGCGTGCTGCGCGAAGGTCAGAAACTCGACATAGACTGGACGTCGTGGGAATTGCCCGAGCTGTTTCAACTGATCCAGAAATGGGGAGGAGTCAGCCATGAGGAGATGCGTCGAGTATTCAACTGCGGAATTGGTCTGGTGCTGATTGTTGCCGAAGATTACGTGACCGAGTTTCAAGCGTATTTTGCCACCCGGAAGGAGCCGGTGTACGTCATCGGGCGAGTGGTGTGAGCGCATATCTTGCCGCCTTGGTCGGGTACGTCATTGGTGGAATTCCCACGGGAATCTGGCTTTCCAAATGGATTGCAGGAACTGATCCACGTGCGGTCGGTTCGCGAAGCTCGGGCGCCACGAATGTTTCGCGCGTGCTCGGCAAGAAGTGGGGCGCGTTGGTTTTGATATTGGACGCTCTAAAGGGATATCTGCCCGTCGCTTACCTTGCTCCGCTGCTGTTAGGTGGAGACGACTACGCCGGAGCCGTCGTAATGGCTTTTAGCACGGTCGCAGGACACGTCTTCACACCTTTTGCCCGATTCAAGGGAGGCAAGGGAGTCGCCACCTCTGCCGGTGCGATGGCTGCTATCAGCCTTACTTCATTAGGTTGGTCACTGGTGGTCTGGGTCATTGTATTTGGAGTAACTCGTCGTGTCTCCGCGGCATCGCTCACTGCGGCGGCCGCATTTCCTGTTCTACTACTCGCGGGAGCAAGACCCTATCCGCCCGTTGTGATTATCGGGGGAGTTGTTATCGCTCTCTTTCTCTTCTATACACATCGCGAGAACATCGTACGATTGCTCTCTGGGACTGAACCGAGGTTTTTCTAAGATGAAAGTCGCGATACTCGGTGCGGGAAGTTGGGGAACGGCATTGGCGATTCATGCCGGACGGCTTGGTCACGAGGTTACGGTTTGGGCACGTGATTCGCTGCTCGCACAGGCCGTTGAACAGGAGAGGATGAATGCGAAATACCTCCCGAGACTTCACTTGCCGCACACAGTTCACGTCACCTCGCGTCTCGAAGAATCAATGAGTCAGAGTGAGATAGTCTACTTTGCAATACCGATGCAGGAGACGAGGGAGTTCGTTCAACGCAACGACTCACAATTGTCTGACGTCATATGGGTAGGTACGGCAAAAGGTATCGAAAGCGGTACTGGCAAACTCGAACATGAAATCCTCGGCGAGTCTGCGGGAAATTTCTCTTTGAACAGATACGCTTGCCTGTCCGGCCCGACTTTGGCGGCGGAGCTTGCGATGGGAATGCCGACGTCGGCAGTCATTGCAAGCAAGAGTGAAGAGACCGCAAGAACAATCCAAAGTGCTTTCTCTTCCGAACAGTTAAGGCTTTACCGCTCATCGGACGTACGCGGAGTCGAGTTTGCAGGAGCGATGAAGAATGTCATTGCGCTCGCGGCCGGGATGGTGGACGGCATGGGTTTCGGGGCAAATACGAAAGGCACGCTGATCACGAGAGGACTCACGGAACTGTCGCGATTGGGGGAAGCGATCGGAGGCGATCGCAAAACGTTCATGGGCCTGTCTGGACTGGGAGATCTCGCCACGACATGCATGTCGCCTCGCAGTAGGAACCGCACAGTCGGCGAGTTTATTGGCCGAGGTGATACGCTTTCTGAGGCGATGCACAAGACAGGTCAGGTCGCCGAAGGTGTTTGGACGGCGCGTGCTGCCTTTGAATTGGGAATCAAACACGGCGTCGCGACACCCATCACAGCGGGAGTTTGTGCCGTGTTGGAGGGCAAGCTTTCGGCACGGGATGCAGTCCGAGGATTAATGGAACGAGAGCTCAAAGAAGAAGATTAGCGATAAGAGGTGACTATGGCGACGCAGACTGCGCCACATGTATATCTGCAGGACATCGCCGCGTGGGACGGCAAAGACGTAACTCTGAAAGGGTGGCTGTATAACAAGCGCTCTTCCGGCAAGATCCGGTTCGTGCTGCTTCGCGACGGCACGGGCGTGATTCAGTGCGTCGGGTCGATCAAGGACATCGGCGAGGACGGATTTGCGGAAATTGATGCGATGTCGCAAGAGTCTTCGCTGATGGTCGTTGGAACAGTTCATGCCGACGAGCGAGCGCCGGGAGGGTTTGAGTTAATTCTGAAGCAGGTCACTCCTGTTCAGGCGGCAATGGGTGAATTCCCCATCTCACCAAAGGAGCACGGCACCGCCTTCTTGATGGATAATCGTCACCTTTGGCTCCGCAGCAAGCGGCAAGTGTCGATCATGCGCATTCGCCACTGTATCGTGAAGGCAATTCGTGACTTCTTTGATGAACGCGGGTTCACACTTTTTGATCCTCCGATATTTACCAATGCGGCCTGCGAAGGGACTTCCACGCTTTTTGAAACCGATTACTTTGGGGAGCCCGCTTATCTCAGTCAGTCCGGCCAGCTCTACGGGGAGTGCGGGGCAATGGCACTTGGCAGGATCTACACATTCGGTCCGACTTTCCGCGCGGAAAAGTCCAAGACCCGTCGACACCTGACGGAGTTCTGGATGATTGAACCCGAAGTGGCGTACATGGATATGTGGGGTGCTGCGGAGCTTGCGGAGGACATGATCTGCTTTATTGTCCAGCGCGTCTTGGAGACGCGCGCGGAGGACCTCAAGGTTATTGAACGTGATTCATCAATACTCGAGAAGATCAGGAAACCCTTCCCGCGCATTAGCTATACCGATGCTATCGAAGTCTTGAAGCAGAACGGCCACGAGATTAGCTGGGGAGATGACATCGGTGGCGATGAGGAGACTACCATTTCCAATCAGTATGACCGTCCGGTATTCCTGCATCACTTCCCCGCTCACCTCAAAGCTTTCTACATGAAGCGTGATCCGGAAGACGACAAGCTCGCATTGGGTTTTGATATTCTTGCACCGGAAGGGAAAGGCGAGGTCGTTGGAGGAGGTCAGCGTGAAGACAGCTATGATGAGCTGGTCAAGCGCGTCATGGAGCACGGCTTGAAGGTCGAAGATTTTAGCTGGTATCTGGATCTGCGAAAGTTCGGAAGCGTTCCGCACGCGGGATATGGTCTGGGGCTGGAACGGACGGTCGCTTGGCTTTGCGGATTGCCGCACGTCCGCGAGACAATTCCGTTCCCGAGAATGATCTCAAGGTTGAAGCCGTAATTGAAATGGGAGAGGAATTCCGTCGAGTCCGCGTAACTGTCAATGGCGTCGTTCAAGGTGTCGGCTTTCGTTACTTTGTGCTTGAGCGCTCACAGTCGCTGGGAGTCACAGGTTGGGTGCGGAACCTTCGAGACGGAAGAGTGGAGGCGGAGCTGGAGGGTCCTGAAGGATTGGTCAATATGGTGATTGAGGCAATGCGTGAAGGACCGACTTTTTCTCACGTGACATCACTGAATCAATTTCCGCTCGGTGGTGGACAGGAGTTCACCGACTTCAGGGTGCGTCCTGATGGACAGTGATATGTGGCCGCAAATAGTGCAGGAGCTCAGCGCATCCCTCGATCCGGAAGATCTTCTGCATCCAGGTGACTTGAATTTCGACAAGTATGGCAGCGATGAGACTGAAGACCTAAACTTCCCTCCTCATGTTGTTGTGCGACCTCGATCGGTCAAAGATGTTCAAACGGCAGTCCGGATAGCAGCGAAGTTTCGCGCGCCGATTGTTGCGCGTGGCGGTGGGACGGGTCTGTCCGGCGGTGCTTTGCCTGTCTGCGGCGGTATAGTTCTATCGACAGAACGATTGGATAGGATTCTTGAGATTGACCGCAACAACTTCTTCCTGACATGCGAGCCGGGAGTGATAACTCAGGTTCTTCAAGAGGAAGTGGAAAAGATCGGACTTTTCTACCCCGTTGATCCCGCCAGCCGCGGCTCTTGTACGATCGGCGGAAATGTTGCGGAAGGGGCAGGCGGGCCTCGCGCCTTGAAGTATGGGACAACGAAAGACTACGTGTATGGGTTGGATGTCGTTCTGGCGAGCGGAGAACTCGCGCGCTACGGGGGCAAACGACTGAAAGATGTGACCGGCTTCAACATGACTCAACTGTTTGTCGGCAGCGAAGGCACGCTGGGGATTGTGGTTGGGATAACGCTCAAACTTCTGCCACTGCCTAAGTTCCGCCGTACCTTGCTTGCGCCATTTGGATCTCTTGAGTCCGCAGCTGAAGCCGTTCCGCGCATTCTCGAGTCAGGTGTCGTCCCGTGCGCGCTTGAATTTATGGAACGGGCATGTCTTCAGGCAATTCAGGCACGGAGAGCGGAGTCGGTTCCATATGCCGATGCGGCCGCATGCCTGTTGATTGAGATCGATGGCATGCACGAGGATCAGCTGGATAGTGAAATGATGGAAGTCGGTGCGATATTGCACTCTTGCGGGGCGCTTGACGTCAACGTGGCAGAGTCACCGCTGCAGCAAGAAAAACTTTGGGAGATTCGCCGCGCCGCAGGAGAAGCGACCAAGGCGATTAGCCCTTATAAAGAAGAGGACACAGTCGTGCCGCGTTCCAAACTTCCGCAACTTATTCGGGGAGTTCACGATATTTGTGACAGGTGGAAGGTCCGCGTCATCTGTTACGGTCACGCTGGAGACGGTAACATTCACTGCAACCTCATTCGCGAGTCAACGGAAGCATCCGAGTGGGAAAGGCGAACTTCCGGGGCAATCCCAGAGATTTTTGAGCTGACGGTTTCACTTGGTGGAACAATCAGCGGCGAGCACGGAATCGGGTGGGTTCAGAAGAGATACCTCACGCAGGCGCTTAGCGATGTTGAAATGGCGACGATGAGGTCGGTCAAGCAAGCCTTGGACCCCCTGGGAATTCTAAATCCGGGAAAAATCTTTCCTGACCCGGTCTAACAGGGCACTTGACATCAAGGCGGAAGAGCCCTATATTATTAGGTTTGCTGGGACATGCCCCCGTAGCTCAGATGGATAGAGCGAGAGTTTCCTAAACTCTGCGTCGGAGGTTCGAGTCCTCTCGGGGGTACGAAGGACTCGACGTTGACGCAGCACAAGATTTTTCATAAACAAAGCATAATCAATGGCTAAAGCAGCAGCTACACGCGGCGGACGGCTTACAAAAAGCGATCTGAAGCATGACACTCTGGTCGAAACAGCGGCTAAAGCCGAGCATTTTTATCACGAGCACAAGAATACTGTCTGGATGGTGGCGGGGGGGATCGTCGCGATCATCCTGGTTGTGATTGGGCTTCAGGCTTGGATGGGTAGTTCTGCGACCCAGGCAAGCTATGAGATATTCCTGGCCAAATCCTTGTATGGGCAGCAGCGTTTGGCGGAGGCACAGGCACAGTTTCAGACTGTGCAGGCCGCTCATGGCGGGGCCACGGCCGCTGAGGCGCAATACTATCTCTCGCGCATCAAGTTCGATCAAGGGGATTTTGCGGGAGCTTTAGCAGGATTTGAGGCATGCCTGAAGGACTATTCCCCTGATAAGGAAACGGCCCTGGGTGCCGAAGCCGGTGTGGCAAGCACGCTGGAGGCGCTCGGACGCAAAGAGGAAGCCGCGCAGAGGTATGATCAAGTCGCACAGAAATTCCCTAAGGCGGCTTTCGCGGCCGAAGGTTTGAACAGCGCGGCGAGGATATATCTCGAAATAAATCAAAAGGATAAGGCAATTTCTGCGCTGGACAGAATTGTTCAGAATTATACGGATTCTCAGTCGGCGACGCGCGCGCGAACTCTGTTGGGCCAGCTTCGCTAATTATTGTTGGGACTTGCCATTGGTGCCCTGTTTTCGTATAT
>JAANMV010000030.1_pt1 | contig 142117 bp, 117 predicted proteins | sample 7279661 | NCBI WGS metagenome assembly JAANMV01 (sample SAMN14094540, study PRJNA606508) | bioreactor metagenome | isolation source: A lab-scale SPAN reactor treating ammonium-rich wastewater day 121 | place: Ireland: Galway | collected 2017-05-16
AATGGCCGCCGCAGCTTTCCTCACGATGCAACGCGTCGCGGCAAAGGAGTTCACCCAGTTCCATGAAGTCGGCCACGCGACCGGCGTTTTCCAGCGATTGATTCCACTCGCCCGCTTCGCCGGCGACCTTCACGTTCTTCCAATACTGCTCGCGCAACTCGCCAATGAGCTTGATGCCCTTCTCCAGTTCGCCCTTGGTGCGCGCCATACCGCAGTGTTCCCACATCAACTTGCCGAGCGCCTTGTGGAAGCTTGCGGGAGTCCTTGAGCCTTTGTTGTTCAGCAGGCGTTTGGTGATGGTCTGAACACTTTCCTCGGCCTGCTTGAACGCGGCGTTGTCCGTGGCAGGCCGCTTGTCCGGTTTTTGCGTGGCGAGGTAACCGGAGATCGTGGCCGGCAGCACGAAATATCCGTCTGCCAGACCCTGCATGAGCGCGCTGGCACCCAGGCGGTTCGCGCCGTGATCGGAAAAGTTCGCCTCGCCGAGCACAAACAAGCCCGGGAGATTGCTCATCAAATTGTAATCCACCCACAGGCCGCCCATCGTGTAATGCACCGCCGGGTAAATCCGCATCGGCGTCTGGTAGGCGTCTTCATTGGTGATTTCGTGATACATCGCGAACAGATTGCCGTAACGCTCGCGCACCTTGCCTTCGCCGAGGCGCTTGATCGCATCCGCGAAATCCAGATAAACCCCCAGGCCCGTTTCGCCAATGCCCCGGCCCTCGTCGCAAACAACTTTCGCGGCGCGACTGGCGATGTCCCGTGGGGCCAGGTTGCCGAACGCCGGATACATGCGCTCCAGGAAATAGTCCCGGTCACCCTCCGCAATGTCGGCCGGATTCCTTTTGCAATCCTCCTTCTTTTTCGGCACCCACACGCGACCGTCGTTGCGCAGCGATTCACTCATCAGCGTGAGCTTCGATTGATAATCGCCGCTCACCGGGATGCACGTCGGATGAATCTGTGTGTAACACGGATTGCCGAAACACGCGCCGCGCTTGTAAGCGCGCCAGATGGCCGTGGCGTTCGAGCCGCGCGCGTAGGTGGAGAGATTATAGACGTTGCCGTAGCCTCCGGTCGCCAGCACCACAGCATCCCCGTTGTGCCGGGTGATTTCGCCGGTCTGCAGATTGCGGACAATGATGCCTTTCGCGTGGCCGTCCACCACGACGAGGTCGAGCATCTCGGCGTGCGTGTAAGATTTCACGCCGCCGTTGGCGATGTTGCGGCAAAGCGCCGAGTACGCGCCCAGCAAGAGTTGTTGCCCGGTCTGACCGCGCGCATAGAACGTGCGCGAAACCTGCGCGCCGCCAAAGGAACGGTTGTCGAGCAACCCGCCGTACTCACGCGCAAACGGCACGCCCTGCGCCGCGCATTGGTCAATGATATTCACCGACACTTCAGCAAGCCGATGCACGTTGGCCTCGCGCGCGCGAAAATCGCCGCCCTTGATGGTGTCGTAGAAGAGCCGATGCACGGAGTCGCCATCGTTTTGATAATTCTTGGCGGCGTTGATGCCGCCTTGCGCGGCCACCGAGTGCGCCCGCCGCGGCGAATCGTGAAACACGAAGTTGTGAACCTCGTAGCCAAGTTCCGCCAGCGTGGCTGCCGCGGACGAACCCGCCAGTCCGGCGCCGACGACGATGATCTTGTATTTCCGCTTGTTCGCCGGATTGATGAGCTTGGTGGAAAACTTGTGTTGCTCCCATTTCTGGGCGAGCGGACCGGCGGGAATGTTTGAATTCAGAGTCGCCATAATCAAATGTGCTGGGAGGAAAAACACCAAACACCAAACGCCCAACACCAGAAAACTACCAAATTCCAAATCTCAAACCACAACGCGCGCTTTGGGGATTTGGGACTTGTTTGGTGTTTGGTGTTCGAATCGTGGGGTTTCATTTCGCCTCCTTCCCGGTCACAGCCGCCGGCTCGACCAGCGCCGTCGGTTTCAGTTCGAATCGTTTTTTTTCGGCGTACTCCCCGCCGACGACCCGCAGGAAAATGGAGACGGGAATCAAAGCATAACCGATGAAGATGGCGATGCTGGCGACCTTGGCAAAAAGTTGAATCCGCGGCCACCAAATGTGATTCCGGAAACCGAGCGATTGGAACATGCTGGCCAAGCCATGCCCGAGGTGAATGAAAAGCACTGCTTGGGCGACCAGATAAAACAGGGTCACCCACCACACCTGGAAGCCCAGCACGATCATGGCATAAACATCGTGTGTCTTCTCGCCGCCGGGCAGCGTTGCCTCCAGCGTGCGGAAATCGCCCACGCCATTGATGCCCGGCAGCAGCGCGGTGAAGTGCGCCAGATGATAAACGACAAAAGCCGCAATCACCGACCCGGTACCCAGCATGTAACGGGACTGCCACGCGGAGCCGAAGGTGGGTGGCTTCGCGTATTCCACTGGTCGCGCCGCCTTGTTGGCAAGACTCAACTGGACGGCGGTGAGGACATGGAGCGCCACCAACACAAGTAATCCAAGCCGCACGCCCCAGAGCAGCAGCGGTTTGCTTTTAAGGAAGTGGGCGTAAGTGTTGATCATCTCCGGCGAACCGAACACCTGGAGGTTGCCCACCAAATGTCCTACGACGAACAAAAAAAGGAGAGTCCCACTGGCGGCCATGACATACTTCTGGCCGAGCGACGATTTGTAGAGGCTTGAAATGCTGCTCATCACGTGCTGACAGATTAGACACAGGGCGTGCTCGCCCCGAGGAACGCACCGAATCTAATGAGCAATCGTCCGTGACGTCAATGAGTCTTAATTAGTATAAGAGCCACTTCCATCAAAGTTCGCTGGCCTAATCTCATGCCGATCATGCTCAGACCCTGAGCAACAACTCCGTCAGCGACTGGATTTGGCCGTTATGTTTTGGTTCGGCAACCCGTTCGATTTGCACGGCGGACAAGCCGGCCGCCCGTGCTCCCAGCACATCCGCCTCCATGCTGTCGCCCACGTGCAGAATCGCGCCGGCCGGCACGCCCATGCGGCGCATGGCTTCCTGAAAAATAGCGGGTGCGGGCTTGCCGGCGCCGACCTCGCAGGAAATGAGGATCGCTTCAAAGTGTTCAGTCAGATCGAGTGCGCGCAGCAGTGGACGCAGGCGATTGTCCCAATTGGAAATCAAGCCCAGCCGCAGGTCACGCGTTCGCAGCGCATCCAGGGTCGGACGAACGTCCTCGTAAACCCGCCAGGCCTCCGCCCGGCCAAAGTATTCATAAAGCTCCGGGAAGAAGGTTTCACTGGGCCTTTGATCAAGCAACCCCGCGAACGTCTCGTCCACAATCGAGGCCCATTCTGCCGTCGTGTGGTCAAAGCCGGGGTGGCGTTCCCACGCGGCCAGGAAACGGCGGTTCAACATTTCCGCCGAGAGTCCTCTTGCGCCGTAACGCGCCGCTACCTTCGCATACACGTGACCGACGGACGGCCACGGTTCAATCAACGTGCCCCCGGCATCGAACGTGACTGCTCGGATTCTGCCGGCTCCGTCCATCGGAAGTCGCTCAATCCCTCAAGGCTTATTCGGCGTTTGAGGCACCCATACACCCAACTCTTTCACGAGGAACGCCCATTTGTCCGCCGCTTCTTCAATCAGTTTGGCGGTGGGCTTGCCGGCACCGTGGCCAGCCTTGGTCTCAATGCGGATCAGTGTAGGTGACTTGCCCGCTTGCGCCGCCTGAAGCGCCGCCGCGAATTTGAAACTGTGCGCCGGCACCACGCGATCATCGTGATCGGCCGTGGTGACCATCGTGGCGGGATACTTCATGCCTGGTTTCAAGTTGTGAAGTGGTGAGTAGGCGTAAAGCGCTTTGAACTCGTCGGGATCATCCGCCGATCCGTAATCGCTCGTCCACGCCCAACCAATGGTGAATTTGTGGAAGCGCAGCATGTCCATCACTCCAACCGCTGGCAGCGTGGCGGCAAACAAATCGGGCCGCTGTGTCATGCAGACACCCACCAGCAATCCGCCATTGCTGCCACCGGAAATCGCCAGCTTCTTCGGCGAGGTGTATTTGTTGGCGATCAGCCATTCCGCCGCCGCAATGAAATCGTCAAAGACGTTTTGCTTTTGGAGCTTGGTGCCGGCGCGATGCCATTCCTCGCCGTATTCGCCGCCGCCGCGCAGATTGGGCACGGCATACACGCCGCCCATTTCCATCCACGCGAGATTTGCGACAGAAAAACCCGGCGTGAGGCTGATGTTGAACCCGCCGTAGCCGTAGAGCAGCGTTGGATTGCGGCCGTTGAGCTTCAATCCCTTCCGGTGCGAGATGAACATGGGCACGCGCGTGCCGTCCTTGCTCGCGAAGAATACCTGGCGCGTTTCGTAATCGTCGGGATTGAAATCCACCTCTGGCCGGCGAAATACCGTGCTCGTGCCGGTGGTCAGGTCGTAGCGGAAAATCGTGCCCGGCGACGTGTAACTCGTGAATGAATAGAACGTCTCTGTATCGTTGCGTTGACCGCCAAAGCCGCCCGTCGAGCCGAGGCCCGGCAAGGCCACCTCGCGAATGAACCGACCGTCCAAGCCGAAAATCTTTACCTGGCTGCGCGCGTCCTTCAGGTAGGAACAAATGAACTGGTGGTTCACCACGCTCACGCGCGCCAGGGTTTCCGGGGCTTGCGGAATGATCTCCTTCCAGTTCGCGCGTCCGGGCCGCGTGACATCAATGGCAATGACCCGGTGGCGCGGCGCGTTCAGATCGGTCTTGAACCAGAACACCGGACCATCATTATCAATGAACGTGTAATCGGCATCGAATTCCATCAACAGCTCGCCCACGGGCGAATTCGGTTGCTGCAAGTCCTGATACAGCACGCGGTTCTTCGGGTCCGTGCCCTGGGAAGCGGTGATGATCAGATAACGGTCGTCGTCCGTCACGCCGCCGTAGAAATTCCAATCCTTCTTGTCGGGCCGGTGATAGACGAGTGTGTCCTCTGCCTGCGGCGTGCCGAGGCGGTGAAAGTAGAGTTTGTGGTAGTAATTCGCCTTGGTCAGTTTCGTCGCCTCAGTTGGCTCATCGTAGCGGGAATAGAAGAACCCCCTGCCATCCTTGGTCCATGACGCGCTGGAAAACTTCACCCAGTTGACATGATCCGGCAGATCCTGACCGGTTTGCACCTCACGCACTTTCCATTCCTGCCAGTCCGAACCGGCGCTGGACAATCCGTATGCCATGAGTTTCCCATCGTCGGTGATCGTGTAACCGCTCAACGCCACGGTGCCGTCGGCGGAAAGCTGGTTCGGGTCCAGCAACACCTGCGGTTCGGCCTCCAGCGAAGTCATCGTGTACAGCACGCTCTGGTTCTGCAGCCCGTCATTCTTTGCGTAGAAGTAACGACCGCCTTGTTTGAACGGCACGCCATAGCGTTCGTAATTCCACAGTTGGGTGAGCCGAGCCTTGATGGCGGCGCGTTCCGGAATCTGTTCGAGATAGCCGAACGTCACCTTGTTCTGCGCCTCGACCCAGGCCTTCGTTTCCGTGGAATTATCATCCTCCAGCCAGCGATAGGGATCGGCCACTTCCACGCCGTGATAATCATCCACCTGCGGCATCTGGCGCGTGTCCGGGTAAGCAACGCGCGACGGGCGGGTGGTGGTCGCGCAACCAATGAGCAGCGCGGCGACGGCAAAGGCAATGAATTGTCTTGGAGCAACCATGCCGCGAACGATGCAAGGAAGCTGTGCCCGCGTCAAAGGGTTTTGGCAAAGGCCTATTGCACGAACGGCCAGCATTTCAGGATGAACCAGTGATCCGATCGAACGAACTCTGCGGCTGACCCCGCGACACACGTCAACAGCAGCATTCCGAGGACGAGCAGAGACAAGGTGAATGAATCGCGATCCCGGCTGGAACCCCCGGTCACTTTCCCCGCACGGTCAGCACGGGACACGGAGCGTGTCGCACCACACGCTCCGCAGTGCTGCCCAGCAGCACGTGCTTGAGTCCTGTATAACCGTGGGTGGTGAGCACGATCAAATCCACTTTGAGCCGGCGAGCCGTGTTGGCGATTTCCTCATACGGCCGCCCCATGCAGACCAGCACGCGGCCGCGCAAACTGGCCGGAATCAACTGCTCGCCCAGCGCCGCCAATTCCTTGCGGGAGGCCTGCAAGGTGCGTTCCTGGTGGACCACCACCGTGCCCATCTCCGTGGGATAAACCGGCAGCTCGACAACATGCAGCAGCGAGATCTTCGCCCCGAATCCGCTCGCCAGTGGAATGGCATGATACAACGCCTGGCGCGCAAGCTCGGAGAAATCCATGGGGACCAGAATGTGGCGGATTCGCACAGGATCTGCAGCCAGGCGCGTTTTGCGGGAAGGTGTTTTCATTGTTGCGTTGTTTCAGTTCATTTGCCGCGCGTACACTGCACGACTGACAGACCCACTGCCCGCGTCACGGAAATCAATGACACGATTGAGCGCTGGCTCGACGTCCGGCAGTGATCCGCACCGGCTGCCGCCAATCCGCGAAGCATACCCCCGGCTCAGGCCACCTGGCGAATTGCGTTCTGGCTGCCGTAAGGATTGGCGACCAGCAGGTGGCACTCTGGATCATCCCGCCACTGGCCGTCCACGAGGAAGCGGTAGTGGTGTTTCCCCGGCAGGAGTTCCACGTTGGCACGCCAGACGCCGTCGGCGCCTTTCTGTAGGTTGATGGGACGCTCCTGCCAGTGCGTGAAGTCGCCCACCAACTGCACGCTCATCGCGTCCGGGGCCGTGAAGGAGAACAACTGTTTCTTTTTGCCGTTTGATTGGAATACAGGTTTTTTTGCCATAAACACCTCTGCTACGCAGTCAATCTAGCACTCTCCAGCGCATCTGCAATGCCGCATGCGCCGGGAGAATGCGCGGCGGAATCGTCCGGCTTAACTACCGTACCGGGCTACGTGAACCGGGGAACGATTTTGGACGCAACCTGGCGCTGGCTGGACTCGACGCGCCACTGCCCGACTGCACCGCCAACCGGACCCTGACAGGCCACGAAGACTTTCAAATGGGATAGAACACCGCGCAACCACTCCTCCTCATTCCTGGTTCGCTCGCTGCGCAGCACACAAATAGACACGAAACTCTTTCGCCACGGAAGGCGTCGAACACGCTATGGCGGACCCGGATTCCGCGAGTGTACGCAAACTGGATGCGCCAAAAGCGTCATGGGAATCAGCCCAACGTTACTCGCGTTCACACTGTCGGCCACTGCCGCATTGGCCACGTCCAAACCAAACATCTTACTCATCGTTAGCGACAATCAGGGTCAGCCATGCCTGAGTTGTATCGGCACAGAACCGATGCCCACGCCCAACTTGCACCGGCTGCCTGTGGACGGTGTGCGGGCCAAAGATCTCCATGTGGCTGCCTCCACCAGCGCGACCGCGCGTGACGGCTGACAAGCGATGACCAACCATCTACAATCCCATGGATGAAACGGCTCCATTGCTTCCTGACAGTGTTCCTGCAGCTTTGCTGGCTTGGGTCGGCTACCGCCCGGGACGATCTTGCACTATCGTTTCGCGAGCCGCCGGACGCCGCGCGGCCCGGCGCCTATTGGTATTTCATGGACGGCAACCTTTCGCGCGAGGGGATGACGCGCGACCTCGAATCCATGAAGGCCGCCGGTATGGGGCATGTCGTGTTCCTCGAAGTCAACGTCGGCGTGCCCCGCGGCCGGGTGGATTTTCTCAGTGAAGCATGGCAGGGGCTGTTCGTTCATGCGGTGCGCGAGGCGGAGCGATTGGGGATGGAAATCATCCTCGGCTCGGGGCCGGGTTGGGCGGGCAGCGGCGGACCCTGGGTGAAACCGGAGCAATCCATGCAGCATCTCGTGGCAAGTCCGGTTGAAGTGCAAGGCCCGGGGCCGTTCACCCACACGCTGCCCGTGGCCCCGCCGCGGCGGCCGTTCTTTGGCGACGTGCCCAAGCAAATGCGCACCCAATGGGAGAGCTTCCACCGGGACGTGGCGGTGCTGGCGTTTCCGACGCCGGCAACGCCTGCGACCATTCCCGACATTGATGAGAAGGCGCTGGTTTACCGCGCGCCGTTCTCTTCGCAACCAAACGTCAAGGCCAGGCTCGAAGCGCCCGCCGAATTTCCCGCCGACGCCCCCAGTGCCACGATTCCGCTGGAGCGCGTGCTCAATCTGACCCAGCGTCTGAAACCCGACGGCACGCTGGACTGGCAGATTCCAGAAGGCAAATGGACGGTGCTGCGTTTTGTGAGTCGAAACAACGGGGCCTCCACGCGGCCGGCACCGGATCCGGGCATTGGCTTCGAGTGCGACAAGTTCAACGCGGCCGCGCTGGAGGCGCACTTCGCCGAGTACGCCGGGAAACTGTTGGAGAAAGTGGGGCCGCGCAAGAAAGGTCGGGGCTGGACGATGCTGCACATAGACAGTTGGGAGATGGGCGCGCAAAACTGGACCCCTCGCTTACGCGAGGAATTCCAGAAGCGGCGCGGTTACGATCCGCAACCCTTTTACCCGGCTTACCTCGGATACGTGGTCGGCAGCCGCGAGCAAACGGAGCGATTCCTCTGGGACCTCCGCCTGACCGGCCAGGAGTTGGTGATCCAGCACCACGCCGAACACCTCAAGCGGATCGGCCGCAAGCATGGGTTCACACTTTCCATCGAACCGTACGACATGAATCCTACCTGTGACTTTGACCTCGGTGCGGTAGCGGATGTGCCGATGTGCGAGTTCTGGAGCCTGGGATTCGACACCACCTACAGTTGTCACACGGCGTCCTCCATCGCCAACGTGCTGGGCCGTCCGGTGGTGGCAGCGGAAGCCTTCACGGCGGATCACCGGGAGGCGTGGCGCTTCCATCCGGGCTATTTGAAAAACCAAGGGGACTGGGCCTTCGCCACCGGCATCAACCGTTTCACCTATCACACCTTCGCCCACAAGCCCGACGAAGGGCGGCCGGGCATGGTCATGGGGCCGTATGGCGTGCATTGGGATCGTGGCCAGACGTGGTGGCCGATGGTGGGCGACTATCATCGCTACATCAGCCGCTGCCAGCAGGTCTTGCGGCAGGGACGGACGATCGCCGACGTGTTGTATCTATTGCCGGAAGGCGCGCCGAATGTCTTCCAACCCCCCGCCTCGGCGTTTGCGGGCAGCACGCAGATGCCCGACCGGCGCGGCTACAACTTTGACGGTTGTTCGGCGGAAACCCTCATGAAGCTGGCCAGGGTGCGCGGCGGGAAAATTGGCTTCCCCAGCGGCGCCGAGTATCCACTGCTCGTGCTTCCAAACGTCGAGACGATGACGCCCGAGTTGATCCGCAAACTTGACTCGCTCGTGAAAGCCGGCGCGACGGTCGTGGGCAATCCACCGCGCAAGTCACCGAGCCTGGTGAACTATCCGGCCTGCGATCGTGAAGTGGCCCGGCGGGCGGAGGCGGTCTGGGGCGGCCTGCAACCACCAGTTGAACCGGCCAGCCATCGGCACGGCAAAGGCCGGATCATCTGGGGCACACCAGTGTATGATCGCCTGACCGACGAACCCTCATCCATCATGCAGGCGCAGTGGATTTGGTTCCCGCAGGGCGAACCCGCCCGGTCCGCGCCGGTGGGCGCCGTGTCGTTTCACCGGGAGTTCCACATGCCCGCGAGCAAACGAATTGCTTCGGCGCGACTGGAAATGACGGCCGACAACCGTTTCAGCGCCACGCTCAACGGGACACCTGTGCTGGAAGGTGACAACTTCAACGTGATTTTCGTCGCCGAGGTGACGAAGACCATGCAGCGCGGCACGAATGTGCTGACCGTGGTCGCGGAGAATGGCGGAGACAAACCCAACCCGGCGGGGCTTATCGGCGTGCTGCGGGTGCGGTTCACCGATCGTTCAGAGCAAATAATCGCCACCGACAGCCAATGGACGTCTTCGGTTTCCACGAATCCGGCCTCCGGGAAATCCGCCCGGGTGTTGGGTGAAGCTGCCATGGCTCCGTGGCAGCTCAAACCGACGCCCCTTGCGCCGCCGCTGTATCCGCATTACGACCTCACGGCCACCGTTCTGCGCGAGTTGGGTGTGGGCGAGGACTTCGCCTCTCCCGGGCCTTTGCGTTACACACACCGACGCACGAAAGACCGCGACATTTATTTTGTGGCCAACCGTTCCGGCGAAGCCGTCCGCACCACCGCCACTTTCCGGGTGGCCACGGGCGCACCGGAACTATGGCATCCGAACAGCGGTGAAATCCAATTGCTACCGCAATTCACCCGCACGGACGGCGTGACGGAGATTCCCCTGCGCTTCGACCCTTACGAAAGTTGCTTCGTGATTTTCCCCTCCAGGAAGACTGCCGCCGCGGTTTCGGCGTCCAACCGCGCCGGGCAGAACTACGCGGAGTTCACCGAAATTCAAAATCTCCAGGGCCATTGGGATGTGTCCTTCGATCCAACGCTGGGCGCACCCGCGCAGGTGCGCTTCGAGAAACTGGAGGACTGGACCCAACGTCCCGAGTCCGGCATCAAGTACTATTCAGGCATCGCCACCTATCGGACCCGGTTTGATCTGCCGGCCGGGAAAGCGGTTGGCCCGGAATCGCGGATTCACCTGGACCTCGGTGGCGTGCAGGTCATGGCCCGTGTGCGCGTGAACGGCACGGATTGCGGCGTGGCGTGGACTGCGCCCTGGCGCGTGGACATCAGCCGCGCAGTGAAACCCAAGGGCAACGAATTGGAAATCGAGGTCGCGAATCTTTGGCCGAACCGGATGATTGGCGATGCTGCATCCCCCGGCCAACCGTTCAGCCAGACGACCTATCGTCCCTACAAGGCGGGTGACCCGTTGCTGCCCTCGGGCTTGCTTGGGCCGGTTAGGCTGATGCAAGCCGAGAACCTGGAAGAACACTAGCCGGCGGGAGCGTCAGCGTTTGCTTGTTCAACCTAGCCGCCTTCCGGGGTTCTTTCCTCGGAGATGTCCGGTTGGTCGCCCAAGGGGCCTTCTTGGGATTTGGCATGCGGTCGGGCGGTGCCGAGTTTGTACACAAACTCAAACAAGTCTGTCCGGCGATCCAGACGCGGAGTCACGGTGCCGCCGCCACGGGATTCGTGCAGATCATCGAGGTCAAGGTCGCAGACCAGCACGGTTTCTTCGTTGGAATCCGCCTCGGCCGCGATGCCATCGCGCGCGAAGGCAAAATCCGACGGGGTGAGCACGGCGGCCTGGCCGTATTGCACGTCCATGTTGGAAACGTCGGGCAGATTGCCCACGTTGCCGGCGAGCGCCACATAGATTTGATTCTCAATCGCCCGCGCCTGAGCACAGTAACGGACGCGGAGATAGCCCTGGCGATTGTCCGTGCAGAAAGGCACAAAGAGAATTTCCGCTCCTTGATCGGCGAGAGAGCGCACGGCTTCGGGAAACTCGACGTCGTAGCAAATGAGCACGCCGATCTTGGCGCGAGGGGTTTCGATGGCGGCCAGCGAGCGTCCGCCGCTGATGCCCCACCATTTACGTTCGTTGGGGGTGACGTGGAGTTTGGGCTGTTGCACCATCGAGCCGTCGGGCAGGCAGACGAAACACACATTCCGCAACTGCCCGCCCTCCAGCACCGGATGACTGCCGGCAATGATGGTCAGGCCGAATCGCTTCGCCAACTCGGCCATCAGCTTCGTAAACTTCGGCGTGAAGGCCGCCAGTTTGCGCATGGCCTCCTGCGGTGACAGGGCGTCCACGTGGGAGAGCAGTTGCACGGAAAACAACTCCGGCAGCAGCACGAAATCCGAATCGTAGTCGGAGGCGATATCAATGAAATAGGTGACCTGCCGGGCGAACTCGGCAAAGGAAGCCACGCGCCGCATTTGGTATTGCACGCAGGCCACGCGCACCTTGCGCGCCTCCTCGGTCGGCGGCTTGTACTCCGGGTTCAACCATTCAATCAGGCTGGCGTGATTGTGACTGCGCTTGTCGCGCAGGTAATTCGGCACCACGCCGCGCAGCACAAATCCCTCGCGCAACTGGAAGCTGAGGACGAGATCGCGAATCTCCCCGGCCACCACGCGTTGGGCGTATTCCTCCGGCGAATACTGGTTGGCGTGCTCGTGGTAATTCCACAACCGGCCGCCGGCGAGAATGCGTCGCAGATTCAAACGTTTGCACAGTTGCCGCCGCGCTTCGTACAACGCCGCGCCCACGCCCTGGCCCCGCGCCTCGGGATGCACATAAACATCCGCGCCGTAGAGCGTGTCGCCGCGTGGATCGTGATTGGTGAAATAACCACTGTCCGTGATGCCGGACCAGGTGTGGAGGCGCAGCGGGTCGGGACCCAAATTCACAATCAGGGACGCGGCCGCGCCGAGGATTTTGCCATTGGCTTCAGCGACCAACTGGCCTTGGGGAAAAACGCGCAGGTGACTGAGCAGGTGCGATTCCCCCCAGACGACGTTCTCCTCCGCCATCGTCGGATACGAGGCGCGGTTCAGTTCGACCAACACCGGTATGTCTGGCCGTGAAGCCTCGCGGACCTTCACGGATATTTTCTTTGGCGGCGGCATGGCCATTGATTAAGGGGCCGTTAGTGTCGCGAGCAAGATCAAATCGTATCGGCACGTCGAGGCTGTGGGCAAAATGATCCACTTCGCCCCGGATTGTGTAGTGTGCCGCGCGAGGACCCGTTAAGGTTTGGGCACAAACGTTGAGCGTGTCGCATCATGCCCCTCGGATGCAGCCATGACCAAAAAACGGATCCATCGCACTGCGCCGGGCGGCGCTTCCCGTCGCCGGATGAACAGACTGCACCCTTTTGCCTTGACCCACACACCCCTTGTCACATGAACCAAAACCTGCCCGTGCATCTGGAGGAATTGCTCAAACTGCATCCCGCCGATCTGGCCGATCATTTGCAGCGACTGCCCCAGGAGGAAGCCGTCGCCTTGCTGCAGCAGTTGCCCACTGAAACCGCCGCGACCGTGCTCGCGGAAGTGGAAAAGGAGAAGCTGTCGGAATTTCTCCCGGTTTTTCCCGCGGCCCAACTGGCGGAAATCTTCCGGCGACTGCCATCCGACGATGCGGTGGATTTACTGCAACATCTCCCGCCGGCACGCCGACGCGAGGCCATGAGCGGCGTGTCGCCCGAACGCGCGGGTGAAATCAAGTCCTTGCTGCGCTACCCGGAGGACACTGCGGGCGGCATCATGGATAACCGGTTCATCACCGTGCGGGACGACATGACCATTGAGCAAACCCGCGACTTGCTCCGCTCGCGGGCGGAACAGGAGCGCGTCGAGGACGTGGCTTATCTCTACGTGACCGACGCCGAACGGCGATTGGTCGGGATCGTTTCCTTGCGCGATTTGGTGTTTCGCCGCGCGGAACGGCGCGTGGGCGACATTATGAACCGCGATGTCAAGTTTCTGCGCGCCACGGATGATCAGGAGGCGGTGGCGCGGCAGTTTGAACATTATCATTACCTCGGCTTGCCGGTGTTGGATGCCGGCGGGCGGCTGGTGGGCGTGGTCAAAGCCAGCGATGCCCTGGAGATTGCGCGCCAGGAAGCCACCGAGGACATGCAATTGATGGTGGGGCTCTCGGGCGAAGAACGCGCGCTGACGCCTTGGCGCAAATCCGTCGGCCGCCGCCTCCCGTGGCTTTACGTCAATTTGCTCACCGCGTTTGCCGCCGCCGCCGTGGTCGGCATCTTCGAGAGTACCATCGCGAAATGGACGGCGCTGGCGGTGTTGCTGCCGGTGATCGCCGGCCAGGGCGGCAACGCCGGCATGCAAACGCTCACGGTGATCATTCGCGACATGGCGTTGGGGGAGCTTTCACCGGGGGACGGACGTCGAGCGCTGATCAAGGAATTGATCCTCGGGCTGGTCAATGGCCTGGCAATCGGAATCGTGGTCGGAGTGGCGGGCTATTGGTGGAAAGGCAGCATCGCGCTCGGACTGGTGGCCCTGGCCGCCATGGTGCTGAACCAACTGTCGGCCGCCTTGGCGGGCGTCGTCATCCCTTTCGGACTAAAATCCCTCCGCGTTGACCCGGCGCTCGCCTCCAGCATCTTCGTCACGACGGTAACGGACGTGGCCGGATTTTTCTTTTTTCTCGGCCTGGCGACGCTGGCGTTGCGGTGGGCTGTCCCCTGAACCAATGCACCGGTTACTTCCGACCCAACAATCGCCAGGCCGAGAAGGCCAAAGAAGCCAGTTTGCCCAGTTGCCCGATTCCCCCCAGGATCAGGCCGGGTTTGCGCAAGGTCCGCACGGCCAGCGCTCCGCTCGCCGCCGTCAGCAGCGCGGTCCACAGCGGATGTCGCAGGGCCAGATCGCCGGCCTCCGCCAGCCAGCGTTCCGGGGAGCTGAGCTTTCGCCATTCGGCGGCCAGCAGTAGCCGCCGGGCGTCGCATTGCAGCACGAGCAAATCCTTTTGCTGTTGGAGTCGGGCTAGTTCGGCTTTTGCAAGCATGCGCTGTCTTTCTTGAATTGGTCCAATGAGGCGGAAAACGACTGCCAACGCTGTAACCGCTGGCGCAACGCCCAAAAAGCGGCCCCCGCTCCGGTCGCGTACCCCAACATCAGCAGCACCGACACCAGTACCTTGTGCTCCCAGAAAATCACCACCAAGGCGAAAGTGAGCAAGCCCAGCGTCATCAGCGCGCACACCAGCCCAACGGCTACCAACAGGAGCGCGTCGAAGACGCGCAGGCGCTCTTCCCGCAATTCCAGCAGGAATAACTCGATCCGGTTTTGTGCGAGATCGTAAAGCGTCCCGAGCATCCGCCGGCCCGTGGCCAGCATCCCACCCGCTTCACGTGAGGCGTCGTCCATGACAGGCTTACCGGCGTCCCACCAGCACGCCAATCAGCAGCCCCACGCCAAACGCCACCCCGATGGATTCATAGGGATGTTCGCGAATCGTTTTGTCCGCGACCTTGGCGCCCGCGACGGCGCGATCTTCCAACCGACGACAGGTGTCCTTGGCGGAGTCCAGTGCTTCGCTCAAACGTTTGCGCAGTTCGGCGACCTTCTCGCCCGCTTGTCCGGCGGTCGCATGCATCAAGGCTTCGGCGTCATGCGTCAACACCTTCAGGTCCGTCATGAGTTTCTCCATGTTTGCTTCGTTGGTCATAGCACTCTCTTTCTTCCGGCTTTTTTTTGGTTTGCGGTCAGGCCCACCCCACAGGGCTGCCTCCGTCTGCTCTATTCTACTTCACTGGATGTAATCTAGCAGGAACTTTCTTGCAGGGCACGGCTTTTTTGCCGGTTTACAATCTCGCGGCCGGGCCTGGTTTGGGTGATGATTCACCCATGACCGATTTGATTCTCCACCAGCTCACTTTGCTCTACGGCCCGGCGGCGGGCAAGTCCGCCGCGGCGCAACTCGCGACATTGCTCGTCTCGCACCGCGCACGTTCCAGCACACCTGCGCAGCACACAACCAGCGCGCTCTCCGAAGCGGACGCGATATTGGTTACTTACGCCGACCAAATCCGCGAGCCGGATCAAACGCCGCTGCACACGCTGGCGGCTTTTGCCAGCCGCCATCTGCGCGACAGCGTCAGCGCCATTCACCTCCTGCCGTTCTATCCGTGGTCATCGGACGACGGTTTCTCGGTGAAAGATTTCTTCACCGTGGACCCGGCGCTCGGAACGTGGGCCGACATTGACCGGTTGCGCCCCCACTTTGACCTGATGTTCGACGCCGTCTTCAATCACATGTCCGCGCAAGGCGAATGGTTTCAGCAATTCCTCGCGGATGATCCACGCCGGCGGGACTTCTTCGTGACGGTGGACGGCACGCCGGACCTCTCCCTGGTAGTCCGTCCGCGGGCGCTGCCCTTGCTCACGGAATTCCAAGCAGCCTCCGGGTCGAGGAAGGTCTGGACCACCTTCAGCGCCGATCAGGTGGACTTGAATTTCAAAAACCCGGACGTGCTGCTGGCAACCCTTGAGGCGCTGTTGTTTTACGTACAACGCGGCGCCAAGTTCATCCGCCTGGATGCCATTGCTTACCTCTGGAAGGAGCCTGGCACGTCGTGCATTCACCTGCCGCAAACCCATCTTGTCATCCAACTCATGCGTGCCGTGCTTGATGAGGTGGCGCCGCACGTGCTGCTCATCACCGAAACCAACGTGCCGCATCGGGACAACATCTCCTATTTCGGCGACGGCACGAACGAGGCCCAACTCGTCTATAATTTCTCCCTGCCGCCCCTCACCCTCCATTCGCTCCAGACCGGGGATGCCACCGTGCTGACCCGCTGGGCGCAATCTCTCCTGCTTCCGGGCGAGCGCACCACGTGGTTTAACTTCCTCGCTTCGCATGATGGCATTGGGGTGAATCCCGCCCGCGGCATCCTGACGGATGCGCAGATTAACGCGCTGGTGGCCCGCACCGAACAGCATGGCGGATTCATCTCTTACAAACGCAATCCCGATGGCTCGGAAAGCCCCTATGAGATGAACATCAATTATCTTGATGCGCTGTCGAATCCGACGACCGGAGAATCTGCTGAACTCGCCGCTCGCAAATTCCTGACCGCTCAAGCCATCATGCTTTCCCTGCAAGGTGTGCCGGGAATCTATTTCCATTCGCTTTTCGGTTCTCGCGGCAACCGTGCGGGCGCCGAAACCAGCGGCATCAATCGGCGCATCAACCGGCAGAAACTCGCGCGAGCTGACTTGGAGCGCGAATTGCGCGATCCCTTATCGCTACGGGCGCGGGTCTTTGGCGGATTCCAGGAGCTACTGCGCCTTCGCCGCGCGCAACTGGCGTTTCATCCGAACGCGCCGCAGCGGGTGTTGGAATTGGATTCGCGGGTGTTCGCCGTTTTGCGGGAGTCCAGGAATCAAGCCCAGCGCTATCTGTGTCTGCACAATGTTTCGGCGTCAGCCGTCACCTGTTCCATGAGGCAAATCCCCGAGGCGGCCAGCAACACCCCTGCGGAGTGGACGTTGCAGCCTTACGCGACGAATTGGTTGAGACTTTGACCCAACACTGCCGGGAAAGGCGGTCGGCAGGCACAGGCCGAAGATCTTGACGGCGCTCCAAGGCCTGAGCGCTGCTGGTCAGGAGGCTAACACCCGCCTTGCTTGTTTACCAAACGCCATCTGACTGAACCACAGCGCCACGACTTTCGTGGCCCCCGAAGCGTTGGCGGCGATGATGCCTTATCTGGCCGCCGCCTGGACACAGACTCACACGAATTCGACCAAGGATGGTTGCCGCGGTTCGCGATCCGTCACTTAGTATCGCCCCTGCGCCCTGCACCGTGCTCCGGTCGCAAATCCTTCGGCAGCCACCAGCGGAGGAGCGGCTCCGTCATCGCCGTCGTCAACAAGGCCATGATGACGAGCATCGTGAACAATTCACGGTTCAGCAGTTTCAAATCGAGGCCGATGTTTATGGCCACCAGCGCCATCAGTGCCCGGGTGTTCATGAGCGCCGCGATGCAGCCGGCCTCACGATTGCTCTGCCCCGTCAAACGCGCCCCCAGGTAGCAGCCGCCCAGTTTGCCGGCGACCGCCGCCGCCAGCACCAGGGCGCAACCCAGCCAGGCCAGGCCGGTCTGCAAGGAACCAATCTCCGTGTTCAATCCCGTGTTGGTGAAGAATATCGGCACCATCGCCACGATGACGAATTCGGAGAAACGGTCGCGCCACGCTTTTACTAGGTCCACCTGCTGATGCAGCGAAACGCCCAGCAAGAACGCGCCAAAAATGGCGAAGACCCCAAGACGATTGCTGATCAGGCAGCACCCGAACAGCACCAACAACAGCAAAGTGAGATACGAGGCGGACATCCCCGCGTGCGGATTCCTCTGCTGGCTTTGCACCCACACCCGGCGCAGCCACGGACCGACCACCTTTTGAAGCAGCAGGAAGAACGCGATCACCCCCACAACCTGGCCGAGCAATTTCCAGCCGTCGAAACCGGAACTCACCAGCGCCGTCGCCAGGGCCAGCAGAATCCATCCTGTCACATCGTCAATGGCCGCCGCACTCACGCCCATGGCGCCGATGGCCGTGCGTTCCAGTTTCATTTCGAGCAGAATCCGCCCCATGATCGGCAGCGCCGAAATCGAGAGGGCGATGCAAAAGAAAAGTTGAAAACCGAACTGCGGCAAAGCGGGGGCAAAGTTGCGATGCAACCACGGGCCAATGGCAAGGCCGCACAGGAAGGGCGCCAAGATGCCCGTCACCGAAACCGCCGTCACCGTGCGCGAACGGCTGCGCAAATGGCCGTAATCGAATTCCATCCCCACTTGAAACAGCAGGAGGATCAATCCCAGCTTGCCGAGCAATTGCAGCGATTGTTGGGTTTCCGTCGGGAACAGCACCGGCCAGTCCGCCGGCCAGATCGCGCCCAGCGCCGACGGTCCGAGCAGAATCCCGGCAAGAATCTCGCCCACAGCCAACGGTTGACCCAGTTTCTTGCCCAGCCGGCCAAACACCCACGCCGCCGCAATGATGATCATCCATTGCAGCAAGACAAGTTTGGCGTGGTCCTCAATCGCGGTGGGGTTCATGAGTTCGGCTGACCGGGAGATAATCTGCGAGGAGAGATCAAGCAAGACTGAAAACGGTGGTGAAACTCGATTTTCCTCATTTCCGGGATTATCACCTACATGCTTCGAAACACGGCACCCGCCCGTTGGTTTCGCGACGAATACTTTTGGCACGCCATGCAAGAAGGTGATAGTCTGAACAAGTTCACCGAAAGCGATCATGGCCCGGCAAAACTTACTAACGATGAATCTCTGGCTTTGCCGTCTTGGCGCGACGTTGATATTCTTGCCAACCTTGATCGGCAGCACCGCGCAGGCGCAGACCACACGAACCTGGGATGGCGGAGGCGCAGACAACAACTGGACCACACCCGGCAACTGGAGCGCTGACAACGTTCCCGATACGACCGGGGAAGCCGCATTGTTCACCGATGACCCGGTTGGTCAAACGAAGTTCACGGTGAATCTCTCCGGGAACGTGACCAACGGCCAGGTGCGATTCGGCGCAAATGCACCCGGCTACACGATCACGGGCAGCGGGATTCTCTATCTCAATCCCGCCCCTAGCTTTGGCGGCTTGGGCCTGATCATCACCAATGGCGCGGCGGACCAAACCATTTCAACCGCGCAGGTTTATTTCCTCACCAACCAGACGTGGGACATTGGCGGGACAACCGTCCTGAACGTGCCCGGAACGATTGAGGACGCGCCCTCGCCCGATTATGCGCTGACGAAGAACGGCACGGGCACGCTCCTCTTCCCGGGCGATGTCCGTTATGACGGGCCGACCACTCTCAACGGCGGGTTGTTGGTTTATAGCGGAAGCAACACGAGCATGTTGAGCGCCCTCATCGTGAACGCCGGAATCCTGCGCGGCACCACCAGCGGAAACTCGCTGGGAAACAGTTCGACGCGAAACACGATCACCCTGGGGGGCGGCGCCCTCGAACTGGCCAACAACACCAGCCAGACCTTCGGCCATGCCAGCCGGCTCACGGCGGTGACGGGCAACGCGACCATTCGCGCCGACCGGTTGAGCGCGGGCGCGGGCGTGACCCACACCCTGGGCACGCTGCGTCTCGGAACCAGCACCCTGTCGGTGGCGCCGGGCGCGTTGGTGAACAGTGGCACTGCGGGCATCACTTTTGGCACGACGACGCTGACCAACAACGGCGCAGTGATTGACGTTGCCAGCGGTGCCAATCTGACGTTGGGCGCGCTGGGCGGCAATTTTACCTTCACCAATCAAGGCAGCGGTCAACTCACGTTAAACACTGCGGCCAACGCCAATCGCACAAGTGCCAGAGTCACGCATTCAGGCGGCACGCTGCGGCTCGGCAACGCCAGCGCTCTGGGCACGACCGCCGTTCCGTTGACGCTCAACGGCGGCACATTGCATCTGGCCCTCAACGGCAGCGTGAACGCCCACAACACTACGGTCGGCGGCAACGCAATCATCGTGTCGGATCGGAGCACCACCGGCAGTGGCATCACCAACACCTTCGGCCCGCTCGGAATCGGAGCGCAGACTCTATCGGTGACGGTGGGGACCAACGCCACCAGCGGCACGGCCGGCGTCGCGTTTGGCGCAACGACGTTGTCGGGCCACGCCACGTTTGAAGTCGTCAGCGGCGGCAATGCGAACGCACTATTGACGCTCGGCGCAGTTGGCGAATCCGTCGGCGCGCGATCGTTGACGAAGACCGGCAACGGCACGCTGCTCTTGAATGGCGCGGGCAGTTACACCGGTGGCACGACTTTGAGCGACGGCGCGATTACGTTGGGCGCCGCCAATGCCTTGGGCAGCGGCGGATTCAATTTCGCAGGCGGCACATTGAACGCCAACAATACGTCCGACAGCACCATCGGCGCGTTGATGCTCACCGCCGATTCGACGCTGAATCTGTCCCCCGGCGGCGCATCAGCGACTCTGACTTTCGCCGGTGTTTCGGGAACCGCCAACGGCATCCTTACCATCACCGGCTGGTCTGGCTCGCCGGGAGGATTGGGCACGGACGACAAAATCATCTTCTCCGGCGGCACCCCGCCCGACGCGGAGTTTCTGCAACACATCCAATTTGATCTGGGCGGCGGCAATATCTACCCCGCTGCTCTCGGGGCTGGCGGAGAACTCCATCCAGTCGCGCCTGCGGTGCTCGTCCCCGACGTCGTGGGGCTCTCGCAATCGTTGGCGGAATCTCACATTGTTGCGGCCAATCTGGCGGTTGGAACCATCTCCACCGCAAGCAGCGCAACGGTCGCCGCAGGCATTGTGCTTGGTCAGAATCCCGCCGCAGGGGCGAGTGTTGCGTCTGGAACGGCGATCTCATTGACAGTCTCCACCGGTCCAACAGTCCCGGACGTTGTCAACTTCACAGAAGCCGCAGCCACAAACGCAATCCTTCTCGCCGGCCTGAGCGTTGGAAACATTTCAAACGAGCCGCACGCAGTGATTGCGGCCGGACATGTGATCAGCCAGCACCCCTCGGCTGGCACCAGCGCCGCGATAGGATCGTCGGTTGAGCTCGTTGTATCCTCGGGTTTTGCGTTGGCGGATTTTGTGGGCGGGCCTACCAATGGCATGTCGCCACTCACCGTGGTGTTCACCAACCTGAGCCTCGGGACCACGAACTATAGTTGGGACTTTGGTGATGGCCAGGTCAGCACAAGTCTGAATCCAACCAATACTTACAACAACGCCGGCAGCTACACCGTCATTCTGACTGCCAGCGGTGAGGGCGGGACAAACACCGTGATTCGGAGCAATTACGTGGTGCTCAACAATGCGTCGCCAGTTTTGTCGCCGATTGCCGACCACCTTGTGCTCGAAGAGGCGCTGCTGACATTCACCGTCAGCGCCACAGACGCAGACGCATTGCAGGCGCTTCATTTCAGTCTCGACCCCGGCGCTCCGCAGGGCGCGAGCATAAATGCCGTGACCGGTGAGTTTAGTTGGGTGCCGTCGCTCGCCTACGCGTCAACCACCAACAGCATTACCGTGCGAGTAACGGACGACGGTTCGCCTGCCACCAGCGATACCAGCACATTCAGCGTGACCGTTGTGGGCAAGCCGCGTCTCTTGAACATCGCCGAGTCCCCGGCGGGATCCTTTTCCCTGGTGTGGCAGGTTTTCCCGGGCAGAACCTACCGCCACGAGTTCAAGACCCACTTGACCGATGCGGCATGGACGCCTTTTGGAGAAGACATCACAGTGGCAATCTCGAGTCTGACTGTCACGAACGACCCGGGAACGAACCTGAATAGATTCTTCCGCGTCATGGATGTCACCGCGCCTTGAATAACGATGGGTTCCCCAACTGGTCCGCCTATCGTTTCACGACCAGCAATGCGTTCCGGCCTGCATCAGTCCAGTATCCGGTTGCCCGTTCGCCTCGGCCGATTGAGATTTCAATTCGTCTGGTAGGGCTCCGGTTTTCATAACCCTTCCACCGGCATGCCGAGGTAGTCGGCTTGTTTCTTGGTGAGCATGGTCAGCTTCACGCCGACGCGATCGAGGTGCAGGGGAGGACGCGCGCGGTTCGCGGTTCAATTGGGATTGTGTTCCGACATATCGGACAGTTCCGACAAGTTGCGACTGGTCAGTGGAATTACCAGCCGACTATTCTCGCCCCATGAATTCACCCGAAAACTCTGACCCGCTGCTGCCGCATGGCGGTTATCGCAAGCTGCGGAGTTACAAGGTGGCGGAGGTGGTGTATGACGCGACGGTGGTGTTTTGCCGGCGGTTCTTCGCGGATGACAAGCGCATGACCGATCAGATGGTGCAGGCGGCGCGGAGCGGCGTGCGCAATATCAGTGAGGGCAGCGGCATGGCGGCCACGTCGCGCAAGAGCGAAATCAAGCTAACCAATGTGGCGCGCGCTAGTTTGAGTGATGAGCTGTTGCGAGATTACGAGTCGTTCTTGCGACAGCGCGGGTTGCGGGTCTGGCCGAAGGATTCGCGCGAAGCGATGGCCATGCGGGCGCGGCTGGCGCAAGACTGCGCGATGGATTTGCCGCGTGAAAAGCCCGGTGTGATGCGACTCACTGGTTTGTTTGGGCTGGCGGAGTTTGTGGAGAAGGCCGAACCGGAACTGGCGGCCAACGCGATGCTTTGCGCGGTGAACCAAGCGGCTTACCTGTTGAAGCGGCAGGTGCAGAGCCAGGGGCGCGAGTTTCTGCAGAAGGGCGGGTTCACGGAGAAACTATATGGTGCGCGGAAGCGGACGCTGTCGGACGGGTCTGACCGGTCTGACAAACCAACCTGCCCAAACTGCGGGAAGCCCATGGTGCTGCGCACAGCCCGCAAAGGCCAGAAAGCCGGGCAACCTTTCTGGGGCTGCTCCGGCTATCCAGATTGCAAGGGCACGCGGCTGGTGGAGCGTCAATACCGATAATGCTCCGGCTTGTAAGGCCCTTCAATGGGCACACCCAGGTAATCAGCCTGCTTTTTTGAGCGCTTGGTCAGCTTCACGCCGATGCGGTCGAGGTGCAGGGGAGCACACGCGCCTCGAGTGTGACGGTTGACGCCCTCGTCAACCGCGTGGGTGTGCGCGACGGGGCGTCGCGCACGGAAGGCGGCGAATCACAGCCAAGAGGCTTGCCGAATCCGCCGCCAGAATTTAGATTTCGTCCATGAGCAAAGCCGAAATTCTCGACGAACTCCCCAAGCTCAAGCCGGAAGAACGTCACGAAGTCCTGGAAAAAATCTACGAGATCGAACGCATCGCCGAGGATGATTGGCTGGACGCCGACGATCCGCTCACCGACTCCGACAAAGCGCTTATTGAATCCCGGATCGCCGCGCACGAGAAAAATCCGGAAGCCGCCGTTCCGTGGGAGCAATTCGATGCCCGGCTCAAAAGGAGGCTCGGGGAGTGAGCTACCGCCTGGTCGTCCGCCCCGAAGTGGAGGCCGACCTGCTGGAAGCGGAAAGGCTTTACGAGGAGCGGCAGGAGGGGTTGGGCCAAAGGTTTCTTCGAGCCGCGCGTGAAACGATGGCCCGGTTGACCCGCAATCCCTTCCTCTACCGCGTGCGCCATCGCCGCAAACAAGTCCGCTGGGCTTATCCGCGCCGCTTTCCCTATCGCATTATCTTTCGTGTCATTGGTGACACGGTCGTCATCTACGCCGTCATCCACGGCGCACGCCAAGACCGCGAGTGGCGGAAACGGGTGTAACACCATTTCTCATACTGCGGCTTCGCGTTGATCCTTTTTTCACGCCTTTCAACGTGTGGAGCTTGTCCACCTGAATCTTGTTGTCGAAGTGGCCGCAGATTGCTTTCAGGCTTCCGGCGGGAGGCAAACTGGAGTCGAAAACTTGACCGTGAAGTTTCTTATGGGCACGCATTGCTCAATCCATGAGACTTGTGCCTGTCAGCCGACAAGACCTGATACGCCGCCTGCGTACACTCGGCTGGAGCGGACCGTATTCGGGTGCGAAGCATCAGCACATGGTCAAAGGTGACGTGCAACTCACAATCCCAAATCCTCACGGCGCCAGAGAAATCGGAGTGAATCTCTTGAAGGTGCTTCTGAACGAAGCCGGGATTTCGCGGGACGAGTGGCTTAATGCGCGCTGACCAGTTCGGCCGCTGAGCGGGCGTTGACGGGCGGCAACCCCAGCCCGCGCTTGAGAGCGAGGTCAATCCAATCGGTCAAAGCAGTTTCCAATTCAGCGAGTGCTTCCCGCTTGGTCTCGCCCGTGGCGATCAGGCCACGAAACCCGGGAATACGTGCGGCGAATCCTTCGTCCTCGCTGAGAAACGTGACCTCTGCGAGTTTTAGCGCCTGCCGCCGATATTTTTCCATCGTCTGCACAGCCTGACTTTCGTTGAGTTTGCCAGTTGTTTCAAGAACCAAAAAGGCGAACAGATTTCTCCGTTCGCCTTTTGAATTCTCGACACCTCATCCGGCTACGCCGCCTTCTCCCCGGTCGAGGCGGAGAAGGGTTTCAATACCGATAGTGTTCCGGCTTGTATGGGCCTTCGGGCGGCACGCCGAGGTAGTCGGCTTGTTGCTTGGGGAGCAACTTCGGCTTCACGCTGATGGATTCGAGGTGCGGGGGAGAACACGCGCCACGCGTGTAGCGGTTGACGCCTTCGTCAACCGCAATAATGCAACTTCCTTGTCCAGTTTCTTCGGCAAACGATAGACGCCAATCTTGTTTGTGTCGCGGCCCTTCCAGAGATCCAATCGCGCGAGGGATTGGTTGGTTCACCCCGTGAGATACAACTTCTCTCCTCACACAATTCGCGGGCCTCCTCTTTATCTCACGGGGTGAAGCTGTTGCTCATCACGAAGCTCGGATGGCCCGTCGTGTACCCGAGATTTACCAAGCGGCCTTCGGCGAGCAGGTAAATCGTGCGGCCATTCGGCAACACGTGTTTATCGTACTGCGGCTTCACGTTGATTTTCTTCACGCCTTTCAACGTGTTGAGCTTGTCCACCTGAATCTCGTTGTCGAAGTGACCGATGTTACACACGATGGCCTGGTCCTTCATCTTGAGGATGTGGTCGAGCGTGATGACATCGCAATTGCCGGTGGTCGTCACGTAGATGTCGCCGATGCCGAGCGTGTCTTCGAGCGTGGTGACTGGATGATTTCAAAACGTTCTCCCTCTCCGCGCTGGGGAGAGAGCCGAGGTGAGGTGCTTTGGGGAAAAATGTTTTCCGCTCTGGCAACACTTCCAATCGAACGCGCCACTCGCCCCGTGGGATAGGGCGGTAGCACCGAAAGTTGTAACCGAGGACAATTATCCCACGGGGCAAGTTCGATTAAAAACCGGTTCGTGAGTCCAGCTTGCAGGCGCGCATCACGCGGACAACGTGCGCGGGCCGGGCAGGCGAAATCTGAAACGCGGTTCAAATCAACGGGCATCTGCCGCTGCCTTCCAAGCCAACGGAACAATACGGCGGTCGGGAAAATCCCAACCGCGTGTGCCTTTGTTGTCTTGGTAATCAAGAACTGCGTTACGCACAAATTCAGGAAGCCGTTGCGGTTGCGCCAACAAAGGTGAGAGAGCCTCAATGTCCTCAACCGAAAGCTCCTGAACCACATCGCTGGCATTGCAGAGCAACTCAATGATTTGGAGCGTTGGCCGTTCAGCATCACTTGGGCGCACGGCACGTTGGAGAAAGTGATTTCTCACTTCGTCGTTTAGTTTCCAAAATTGCGCGAAGACCCGTTTCGCGACCAGCAGCTTCGTGTTGACGGCAGCGAGTTCGGAGTTAGGCGTTTGCTGTAGCCAAGCACACCACAGACGCGCAATTTCCTCCACACTTCCTGCTGCTGCCGCAGCACGACCGAGCGGCGTCAGACTCGAACCTTTCGCGAAGCCGAGCAGTTTTAGTTCGCTTCGTTGCTTCCCGTGAGCGGGTCGCGTGCCCCTGACTACATTTGACCAATCCGCAAGCACGGTTTTCACTCGGCCCACATTACGGATGTTGTTTCCAGCGTAGTCCATGTTGAGCAGGCCAATGGGCAATTGGACGGTGGCGAAGACATCTTCCAATGTGTCCAAGTCTTCTGCCGCCAATGGGGTGATTGCGGGAGCGGTAGGCATGACGAGCGTTCGTCTCACACGCAATCGCGCACGTGCGCGGTGAACCGCCGCCGCGCGCCACTTCTCCTCCATCAAGCGCAGACTTTCGGCAGTGAATTCCTCGCTCCGCTTTTTGAAAAGGTCGTCAAACCAGTTTTTCAGCGTGCCGAGCGCCGCGCCGTCAGTGCTGATTACTCCTGCTTCGACGCTGTCACTAAACGCCGAACTGCTCAAGTTGGCGCTGCCAAGCAAGAATCGCGTTGGTTTGCCAGAGCGATCATGAGCGAGATAAACCTTCGGATGATAGGTGACATCGCCTGAAAAATTGCGGATTTGCACGCCGCTGTTTTGTGCCAACTTGACGGCGGCGGGTGGGGTGATTCCCATCTGGTCTGTGCAGACAATACGCATCTTGGGCAGACTCAGGCCGCTGGTGTGCCGACGAAACAGTTCCCAGCCGCCGACTTGCAGATAGCTCACGGCGAGCGACAGCGTTTCTGCGCCGTCAACGAGTTCGCTCAACGCTCGAAAAGGAGCTTGCTCGCAGGCCGGAAATATGGATCGGATCGTTTAAATGAAACATAACCACATTTGCCCTGAGCCCATATTCAATGAGATCGGCAGAACTGAATGGAGTCCGACGGAAGATGCGTTCGTGGTTGAAACGAAACTTGGAGCAACCATTCTTCTCAGCCCAAACTCAGATGAAAGCGTGAAGTTTGGCGTTCACATTGATGAAATTGAAGTCCCAGAACTGTTGCGCAGACAAGGCGTGGCCACTGAAGCGATGACCGCGCTTTGCCGGCTTGCTGACAAGAACCAGTTCAAACTCGATGGAGGTCCGGTTGGTTGGAGCAATGACCCGTGGCGTGAAAAGTTTGTCGAGTGGTTGAAAAGATTTGGCTTCGAGCCTGACCCACGGTTTGCTGCTGCGCAAATAGACGATCAGATGGCTTTCTACGTGCGCAGATTCCCGAAGGCGCGACACGGCACGGAATAGCCCGGTTCGTCAGGTGGCAGTCCACGCTTGGTGAAGCGCGACGGCTTCATTTTCCTTTGCGTGCATCTCGGAAACCAGCTCGTAACTCGTGAAGCGCGTCCTGGCTGCGACTGAGGCGAATGATGGATGAGCGATCTTCGAGGTGAATTCCTGCTTGCGAGGCGCTGGAGACACGATGCGGAAAACAGAGTGAAAACCACTAAGCAAAACGAACTTTAGGAAAGCACTGTGCATGTCCGTCGTATTCTCGACCTCAATGAATTCCGTCGGCATCTTGCGGTCGTCGAACCAGATGACATCCACAGCAGACGCCCGATGAACCACGTCGTCGTATGTGAATGGGTAGATGTCGTCCACAGTCACCATGTCACCGAGTTTCTTGCCGAGAAATGTCCGTCCGCGGTCTTGTTTGGGAACAAACGTCCGCTGCTTCTTGAGATTGCCAAGCTCGACCAGCAAGCCTTGATAGTAGCTATGATCGCTTTCGGGTTTCGGTTTTGATCTCAGATCGGCAGGCAATTTGTCCTTGGCTTCTAGCAAAGCCCACAGACCAGGGCGAATTTTGAAAAAGAACTTTGGGTCTTGGACGATTCGGTTGATGGACTTGAAGGGCGTCTTTGTTTTCCATTCCACGCCGGGAATTTTCAGAGCTTCCTTGTAAAGATGACCAAGTGTTGCATAGCCGCCGCTTGCTTTCATTGCTTCGACGACTGCTTCACGTTGGTTCATAGGCGATAGATTGCAGGATTTCAATTGTTCGTCAGGCAATTTATGAACCTCGGCGCGGAGACAACTTGAATTGGAAAGCCGGCGTAGAGTTCGCGCGTGCGCGGGTGTTCGGAGTTGGACAAAACTACGCGGCAGCCTTTGGCATCAAGTTCGCGGAAGACGCGCGCCAGTTCCACTTGATCAGCCTCGCGGAACTGATCGGGGGTGTAGCGTTTGAAATCCGAGTAAGCGGAGATCGGCAGATACGGCGGATCAAAGTAGATGAAATCTCCCCGGCGTGCTTCGTCAACGGTCTTGCGAAAGTCCTGCGCTTCGAGTTGTGCCGCCTGCAACACATCTGACGCAGCAAGAATGTTGTCGCGAGAATAGAGGTTGGGATTCTGATTCGAGCCAACGGGTGTGTTGAACTCGCCCTTGGCGTTGACGCGATACAGCCCGTTGAAACACGTCTTGTTCAAGAAGATCGTGCGGGCGGCGCGGGCAAGATCATCGGTCAGGTCGTGCTGCTTGCGAATAGTGTAGAAGTATTCGCCACGGTCAGCGCGAAAACCTTTCGCGTGTTCGTCGAGTAGTTGCATCAATTCTTCCGGTCGGTCGCGAACCATGCGGTCGCAGTTGATGAGTTCCTTGTTGCCGTCGCGCAGGAACGGGCGCAGGTCTGGAAAGCGATGCTTGAGGTGAAAGAACACCGCGCCGCCGCCAAGGAACGGCTCAAAGTAACGGTCTATCTCGTGTGGGAAAAATTCTTCAAGCTGACGAATCAGACCAGCTTTCCCGCCCACCCATTTCAAAAACGGCTGCGCCTCAACGCGCGTCGGCACGATGAACGGCATTGCGATTTGCTCATCGTTGAGCCTGCCGTTGCTTTCAAGTGTGTGGAACGAGGGGGCGGGAATCTTGCGGCGAATCTTGTAACGCGACTTTGCAACGGATCTCTGATCCGACCGCTTCTTGGCGGCGGCTTTGGGCAAAACATTTTTCCGCCGGGATGATTCAGACATCTCGTGGGATCGTCTTGATTCGCGTGTCCGAATCAAGCTGTTTCTGAATCGCGCACGAATTCTTGCGCGAAAAAGCCCGCAGGCTTTCGCCTGCGGGCTTGTGTGGAGATTCAATCTTTAGCTGGACATTTCCTCGTTGAGGAGAAGTCGCGCCCTGTCGTGCAAGGCGGTGTAAACTGGCTTCTTCTTGCCAGCGGTCTGCGGATTGCCGCCGAGCATGTCCAGTTGTTCGATGAGCGTGCCGACGAGTTCCGCGCCATACTTGTCGAAGAAACGCGTGGGGCTTGTTTTCCAGTAGGCATCCCCCGAGCCATTGTAACCGACCAACGCACGCAGCGAAGCCAACAGCGGAAAAATGAGTCCGCTTGGAATGACGTAATTCACTTCCGCGCCGGTCAGATGGAGCTTGTGAGGTTTCGGCTCAATGCCCGCGCGTCTGCCGAGCTTGGCTTTGCCCTCTTTAGCCTGCTTGTATGCTTCCTCAAATCCCGCGTAGATGTGGTCGTGGAGTTTGAGGATTTCCGGGACGAGCGGAGACAACGCTTTGTAGCCCGGCTGCAACTTCGCGTCATTCAAGCGCGCGTCCATGCGACCCTTGCTCGAATAGGCGACTGTCGGCGCTTTGCGTTTCTCGTCGAACTCGCGATGGAAGAGCGTCAACAAACTCAGAACGTCCAGAATCGTCGTCGGCTTTCCCGCGTTTTCCTCGTAACCCACTTTGCCAACGAAATCGCTGGCGGGAGTTTCGAGAATGTCGTGAATCCAGTCGAACGCGCCTCTGAAGTCCGACATGGACCACGGCTTAACTTGGCGGCTGGTGTTGCGTCCAAGCACCATCGCGTCAATGCGTTCTTTGTTGGTCAAACCAACGATGACTTCCAAGTGGATGCGACCGCGACCAAGCCACTCCATCGTCACTCCGTCCGGGAGGAATTCAGTCTTGGCGACGCCAGCGCCAATGTCGCGTTGCACTTTGGCCAGAACCGCGTCGGTGGTTGCGCCGTCCGCGACGCCTTGAAGGGATGCATCTGCCACCGTGATTTCGACCGTGCCTTTCTGCGGCTCGTAACGCAAATCCTGTGCAAGGATGGTCGCTCCGCGATTCGCCAGAAAGAAATCCTCTGGTGATTCGAGAATCGTAGTCTCGATGCCACGGGCAACCGAGGATTTCAAAGCCTCCTCGTCGTGGCTGCGCGGATTCACGTCATCCGGGAGTTTGCGCCCAAGCCAATCGGACAGGCGCGGATAGAGGTGGTAGATGATTATCTCCCGCCCGTCGTCATGGATTGCGAACCTGCGAATGCATTCCTTTTCCACTGGAAATGCGACGCAGATGGGGTTTTCGTTTGGGTTATTACCTGCCGCAGAAGGTGCGGCAGCCGTTGATGAGCTATTACTCATTTCAGTTCTCCGTCGAGCTCTGGAACTGGCTCTCTTTTTGGTTAACTCTTTTCAGAACCACCGGTTTTTCCGGTGCGAAGTCCCCTCGGACTTGCGCTTTGGTGTTCCTCTCTGAAAGAGGCGTCACTCATGTGACCATTGCAGTAGAAAACTTTTCTTTGGAGAAGTCAAGACGGCTTTGCCAGATTTCTTCCAAACAAAAGGCGAACGGTTTCCCGTTCGCCTCATGAATTTTCCACACCTCATCCGGCTTCGCCACCTTCTCCCCGGTCGAGGCGGAAAAGGGAGTTCAGTAGCGGTAGTGCTCCGGCTTGTATGGCCCTTCCACCGGCACGCCGAGGTAGTCGGCTTGCTTCTTCGTGAGCTTGGTCAGCTTCACGCCGATGCGTTCGAGGTGCAGGCGGGCAACTTCCTCGTCCAGTTTCTTGGGCAGACGATACACGCCGATTTTGTTCGTGTCGCGGTTGGTCCAGAGGTCCAGTTGTGCGAGCACCTGATTGGTGAAGCTGTTGCTCATCACGAAGCTCGGATGGCCGGTGGCGCAACCGAGGTTCACCAGGCGGCCTTCGGCGAGCAGATAAATCGTGCGCCCGTTCGGCAACACGTATTTGTCATACTGCGGCTTCACGTTGATCTTCTTCACGCCTTTCAGCGTGTTGAGCTTGTCCACCTGAATCTCGTTGTCGAAGTGGCCGATGTTACAAACGATGGCCTGGTCCTTCATTTTGAGGATGTGGTCGAGCGTGATGACGTCGCAATTGCCGGTGGTCGTCACGTAGATGTCGCCGATGCCGAGGGTGTCTTCGAGCGTCGTGACCTCGAAACCTTCCATCGCGGCTTGCAGCGCGTTGATGGGATCAATCTCGGTGACGATGACGCGCGCCCCGAATCCGCGGAGCGAATGCGCGCTGCCCTTGCCGACGTCGCCGTAGCCCGCGACGACCGCGACCTTGCCGGCGATCATCACGTCAGTGGCGCGCTTGATGCCGTCGGCGAGCGATTCGCGGCAGCCGTAGAGATTGTCGAACTTCGACTTGGTGACGGAGTCGTTGACGTTGATGGCGGGCACGAGAAGTTTGCCCTGCTCCAGCATCTGGTAGAGGCGATGAACGCCGGTGGTCGTTTCCTCGGAAACGCCCTTCCAACCCTTCACGACTTCGTGCCAGAAACCGGGGCGTTCCTTCGCGACCTTCTTCAAGAGCGCCTTGATGACGGCGACCTCGTGGTTGTCGCTGGGCGTGTTGACCCAGGTGTCACCGTTTTCGAGTTCGTAGCCTTTGTGAATGAGGAGCGTGGCGTCGCCACCGTCGTCCACGATGAGTTGCGGGCCTTTGTTGCCCGGATGCGTGAGCGCGGCGAGGGTGAAGTCCCAGTATTCTTCCAGCGTTTCGCCCTTGTGCGCGAAGACCGGGATGCCTGCCTTGGCGATGGCCGCAGCGGCGTGGTCTTGCGTGCTGAAGATGTTGCAACTTGCCCAACGCACGGACGCGCCGAGTTCTTTGAGCGTCTCGATGAGAATCGCCGTCTCGATGGTCATGTGCAGCGAGCCGGTGATCCGCACGCCTTTGAGCGGCTTCTGCGGGCCGTATTTCTTGCGGATGGCCATGAGGCCGGGCATTTCGTGCTGGCAAACCTCAATGGTTTTGCGTCCCCACTCGGCGAGGGAGAGGTCGCGGACGGCATAGTCGTGTTTCGGCTCGCCGTTGCCATTGGTTTTCGCAGGAGACTTGGTCAAAGTCCGGCGGGAGGGAGAGAGTTTGATCGTGGCCATGGTTGGTTGATGGTAGAGAGTTGAGTGTTGATGGTCAGTCGAGCTTCAGGGCACGGCGGAGGTCCTTGACCTTGTCGGTTTTTTCCCAGGTGATGTCCTTGTCATTCTTGCCGAAATGACCGTAGTTGGTCGTCTTTGAGTAGATGGGGCGGAGCAGGTTGAGTTGGGAGATGATGTTTGCAGGTTTGAAGGAGAAGATTTGTTTGACCGCCTTCTCGATCATCGCGTCGGTGATGCCTTCCCTGGTTGTGCCAAAGGTGTTCACGCACACACTAACGGGTTCGGGATAACCGATGGCGTAGGCGAACTGGATCTCGGCACTGCTCGCGATGCCGGCCGCTACGATGTTCTTTGCGACGTATCGGCCCATGTAAGCGGCGCTGCGATCCACTTTGCTCGGGTCCTTCCCGCTGAAAGCGCCGCCGCCGTGCCGGCCCATGCCCCCGTAGGTATCCACGATGATCTTGCGGCCCGTGAGGCCCGTGTCGCCCTGGGGTCCGCCGACGACGAAACGTCCGGTGGGGTTGATCAAATAGAGCGTCCTCTTCGTGAGGAGGCGTTTGGGGAGAACCTTCTTGATGACTTCCTCGATGCAAAATTCCTCGATGGTCTTGTGCTTCACGTCGTGGGCGTGTTGCGTGGAAATGACGACGTTGGTGATCTCCACCGGTTGATCGTCCACATATTTCACTGAAACCTGGGACTTCGCATCGGGCCGCAGCCAGGCCACCTTGCCGCTCTTGCGGATTCTGGTGAGGGCCCGGCCAAGCTGGTGCGCGTACATGATGGGCGCGGGCATCAACTCGGGGGTTTCCGTCGTCGCGTAACCGAACATCAAGCCCTGGTCACCGGCGCCTTGTTCAGCTTTCTTTTTTCCCTCCGCTTTGCGCGCATCCACGCCTTGGGCGATGTCCGGCGACTGCGAGGTGATGGCATTCATGATGAGCACCTTGTCGGCATGAAACACATCATCGTCGTGCGTATAGCCGATGTCGCGAATCGCCTGGCGGGCGATCTGGCTGAAATCAAGTTTCGCTTTGGTGGTGATTTCACCGCCCACCACCACGAGGTTGCTCTTCGCATAAGTTTCGCAGGCGACCCGGCTGTATTTGTCTTGCGCCAAACAGGCGTCCAGGACGTAATCGGAAATCGTGTCGCACACTTTGTCGGGATGGCCTTCGCCTACGGACTCGGAAGAGAAGATGAAGTTTTTGCTCATGAATTGGTTTTCAATCTGGTCTGTTTAATTGTCATATTGACGTATCAGGATTTGATGATATAACGGATGTCAGATACGTCAACTGGATTTCTGGGAAAATTTTGAGACGATGGGGATGCCATGTCTGAAACGCTTCGCTCCTTGAGAGCTTTGTCCGACCCAACGCGCTTGCGGATCGTCGCGCTGCTGGAGAAGGAGGAACTGTCAGTCAACGAGCTCCAGGAGATCACGCGCTTGGGCCAGTCGCGCATCTCGACGCACTTGGGCTTGCTGTCGGATTGTGAACTGGTGCAATCCCGGCGCGAGGGCAAACGGACGTTTTACAAGCTCAACCCGCAAGCCAGCAACACGACCGGCGAGTTCATCCAGCTTGCCATCCGCGGCGCCAAGGAACTGCCCGAGCACACGGGCGACCAGATCAATCTGAGGCGGATTCTCGCGCGTCGCCAGGAGCAGGCGCAGTTGTTCTTCAACCAGGTCGCCGGCCGGTTCGACCGGGTTTATGGGCCAGGCCGGTCCTGGCAGGCCTTCGGGCATTTGCTTTTGAGAATCCTGCCTCCACTTACGGTGGCGGACTTGGGCGCTGGAGAAGGTCTTTTAAGCGAATTACTGGCGCGGCGATGCAAGAAGGTCATCGCTGTGGATAACTCGGAGAAGATCGTTGAGTTTGGCGCGGCCAAGGCCAGGAAAAATGGCTTGAAGAATCTGGAGTTTCGGCTGGGCGATTTGCAGAACCCGCCCATTGAGGCCGGCAGTGTGGACTTGGTCATCCTCAGCCAGGCGCTGCACCACGCCGATGATCCGGCTGCCGCACTGGCCGCAGCTTTCAAGTTGCTGAAGCCACACGGGCAAATTCTCATCCTTGATCTCCTCGCGCACAAATTTGAGAAGGCCCGCGAACTATACGGCGACCGATGGCTGGGTTTTGCCGAGAGCGACTTGCAGCGCTGGTTGGAACTGGCGGGATTCAAAAGAATCGAGATCAGCGTCGTGGCCCGTGAAGAGCAGCCGCCGCATTTCCAGACCATTCTGGCCGGCGGAGAACGGTAAGCTTGCGCCCACCGTCTCCGATTCGCCTCAAGGCTGCTTGCTAAAAATGGCTGGGGGTTGTCCCCCGTGGCATTGCGGGGATTCAATAACCCGCGAGCTTCGGAGTCTTGCGGTGCGTGAGTTTGGTTGATTCCTCGGATATACTCAGAGCCAGCACGGCCCAACTCGTGGCGGTGGCTGAAATCCACGAATCCTTCCCGTGCGGAAAGCCGCTTTTCATCGTCGTGGGTTGGAATGGAAACGCCCGGCGGCGCACGTGCCAGGTGCCGTCCTCAAGTTGCGTCTGGAGCAAATAGCGACGCGCGCGATCCAACGCGGCATCCTGGACGGGAAATCCTGCGCCAACGTGCAAGGCATAGACGGCCTGTCCGGTGGCGTAGGCATCGCTCTGGGTGCCGGGCAGTTGGGACCAGCCGCCGTCGGCACGTTGTTGTGCGAGCAGTTTCCGCGCGAGTGATTCCAAACGCTGGGGAGACTCCCCTGCCCAAGCCAACCCGAGAAGTTGGAAAGCGCTTTCGTCGTGATTCGCCGGTTGCACCGTCCAGAGCCAGCGGCGGGCGCGGTCAACTCTCCCGGCAAATTCGGCCTGACGCCCCGGCAACGGATATCTCTGCAAGGCGTGGATGCTCAACGCGGTAGCGCCAACATCGCCGTTTTGGATGGGCGGGCGTGGCAAATTGGCAAACCAGCGGCCATCCCGACCTTGAATCGCGGCGAGATGATGGACCGAAGCGTCCGTCAGTTCATCCGCTGGCAGGCCGGCAAGGGCGTAACCAAACAGGGTGTAGCCTTTCGTGAAAGCAGCGTCAGGATGGAAAAGTGGCTGCCAGTCTATCTCGCGATCTTTCACCTCACCCTGGCGCACCATCGCCACCAATTCGCGTTCGCGATCTTCGTCCACAGTGGCTGAAAGCTGCCTGCCCATGCCGATGGCAGCCAGCGGTAGGTATTGCTGATGACACGAGGTGCAGTCCTGGCGGGACTCATGATTGACAAAGGCCTGCTTGGAGAGAATGGAGCTCTCCTGAAGCGGTACCAGCGCATGGCTGACCGAACTTCGCAATGTTTGGTCGTCAAGTCGCAACGGTAGCGGTCGCACGGGTGGGCGACGATCCTTGATCGCATCGGGCGTTTCGCCGGTTGCACCGGAACGGAGCAATGTGGCAAGCACGGGGGATTCGCCGCGTCGCCTGGCCAGCATCAGTGGTGTTTGGGCAACATCCATAAACGCATCGAGGTTTTCCCCGCCCTCAATGTTGGGGTTTGCGCCGTGTTGCAGCAGAAGCTTCACCAATGCGGGATCGCCACTTTCGGTCGAGGCTGCCCAGTGCAACGGCGCAAAACTGTCGCCCGTGGATTTCTGATCCACCTTGGCCCCGTGCTTGAGCAACATTCCCGCGGCCTCAGTGCGGTCGGCCCACGCCGCCTGTGAAAGCGGTGTACCGAGGTAGCTCTCGCGGTTGACGTCCGCGCCGGACTGGAGCAATTGCCTGAGAATGTCCGTATGTCCGCGGTAGGCGGCCCACATGAGCGCGCTGCGTCCGCCGCCGAGAATGAAGCCCGGATCGTCAGGAGTAGTCACCGCGTTGACATCCACGCCCTGCCGCACCAACCGGCGCACGGAAGCCGCGTCCTCGGCTGCGACCGCCGCCATGAGTGCCGTGGCTCCCCAATGGTTGGTGGCGCCAACTTCCGCGCCACGCGACAGCAGGAAGGCAACGGTACGATGTGAATTGGCCGGTCGCGCCGCCAGAATCAGCGCGGTATTGCCAAGGGCGGAACGCACATTCACGTCCGCACCACGCTCAACGAGCAGGCGCACCTTGTCATAATCCTGCGCGGCCCGCATCAACGGCGTTGCCCCGGTGTGGTTGGTGGCGTTGATTTCTGCGCCGTGATCGAGCAGCAGTCGCACGCAGGCCGCATCACCATAAACGGCGGCGAACATCAAGGGTGTGTTGCCTTGGGCATCGCGAGCGTTGGCCGGCGCCCCGCGGTCCAGCGCCGCACGGAGTTGGCGGGCGTCGCCACTGCGCAGCACCTTGAAGAACTCGGAGCTGATAGGTGAAGGCGCAGGCGACTGTGCTTGCGCGGTTAATTGCGCCGCCAGCGCCCAGGCGCCACACCATGAAAGAAGTTTCGTCACATTCATACTTGATCTGCATCTTGCGGCGCGGAGGTTGATTGGGACCGCACCCGCAACACTGGCGCGTATCCTACGCGGAAACGGAGTTCCGACAATGGAACGAAAGGCCCAATGATGGCAGGGTAGGAATTCCGAACGCTTCCCTAAACTTCCTGGAAGAACGGTGTGACTGGCGAAGTCTTTCGGGTCGTCGTTGTCGGGGCTTCAGACCGCGACAATGTTCACCATCTTCCTGGGCACGACGATGATTTTCTTGATGACTTTGCCAGCAATGAAGTTTTTGACCTTCTCAGAAGATTTTGCCGCCGCTTCGAGCGTGGCGTTGTCGGCGTCGGCGGCCACTTTGATCACATCACGCATCTTGCCGTTCACGGACACGGGGATTTCGATCTCGCTCTCGACGAGCAACGCGGGATCGAATGCAGGCCAGGGCGCGTAGGCCAAGGCTGAAGGCGGAAGGCGGAAGGCTGAATGGAGTATGGCCCAAAGTTCTTCCGCGAGATGCGGCGCAAAAGGCGCGAGCAATTGGAGGAAAGTCTTCAGCACGCTGACGGGTTTCGTTTCCCAAGTCATCGCGTCGTTCACGAAAATCATCATGGCCGAGATGGCCGTGTTGAAACGCATTGCATCCAAGTCTTCGGTGACTTTCTTGACGCAGGCGTGAAGCGACTTCAACTGTGCCGGCGTCGGCTGAAGGTCTTTGAGGCGCGCGTCGAGTTTGATCAGGTTCAACAGTTGTTTGGGTGCTTCGGGTGTTTGGGTATTTACCGTCGTTTCCGCCTGTTCAAATTCCGTCTCACTCTGTTCGTCCACAAACAACCGCCACACGCGGCCAAGGAAACGATACACGCCTTCGACGCCCCGGGTATTCCACGGCTTGGTGTCTTGCAGCGGCCCCATGAACATTTCGTAGAGGCGGAACGCGTCCGCGCCGAACTCTTTCAGGATATCGTCCGGGTTCACCACGTTGCCGCGGGACTTGGACATCTTCTGCCCGTCTTCGCCAAGGATGAGTCCTTGATTCACGAGTTTGAAGAATGGCTCGGGGGTCGAGACGTAACCGAGGTCGTAAAGCACCTTGTGCCAGAAACGCGCGTAGAGCAGGTGCAAAACGGCGTGTTCCGTGCCGCCGACGTAGAGGTCAACGCCGGGTGTTGGCGATTTCAGATTTCGGATTTCGGATTTCGGATTTGAAACACCCATCCAGTAGCTCTCCGCCTCTTTGCCGACGAACACGACGGAATTTGCCGCATCAAGATAACGGAGATAATACCAGCACGAGCCGGCCCATTGGGGCATGGTGTTCGTCTCGCGCACCGAGCCGTCCGGAAGGTTCACCCAATCCATTGCGCGAGCGAGCGGAGGCTGGCCATCGGGCGTGGGTTTGTAATCGTCGAGTGGCGGCGGTAGCACAGGCAATGCGCTTTCGGGCAAGGCTTCGTGATAAAGATATCCGGCGGGGCTTTGCTTCCAAACAATCGGGAATGGCTCACCCCAGTAACGCTGCCGGCTGAAGAGCCAGTCGCGGAGCTTGAAGTTGATGGTGCGTTTGCCGAGGCCTTTGGCTTCGAGCCAGTCGGTGATCTTCTTTTTGGCTTCGGCGGTCGGGAGGCCGGTGATGGAAATTTCCGGGCCGGTGGAGTTCACGGATGTGCCGTCCTCAACAAACCCGCGCCAATCCGTCTTCGGATCGGGCGGCTGGACGACTTGCACGATAGGCAAATTGAATTTCGTCGCGAATTCAAAGTCGCGGGTGTCGTGCGCCGGCACGGCCATGATCGCGCCCGTGCCGTAGCTGGCGAGAACGTAGTCGGCGATCCAAATGGGAATCTTCTCGCCGTTGACGGGATTGATGGCGTAAGCGCCAGTGAACACGCCGGTTTTTTCCTTGGCGAGTTCGGTGCGTTCCAAGTCTGACTTTCCAGCAGCGAAAGCTTTGTAGTCTTCGATGGCTTTCTTTTGCTCAGGCGTGGTGAGTTGGGGAACGAGTTTGTGTTCCGGCGAGAGCACCATGTAAGTCGCGCCAAACAAGGTGTCGGGGCGCGTGGTGAATACGCGGATTTTGGAATCGGCAATCGGCAATCGGCAATCGGCAATGGCAAAATCCACTTCCGCTCCTTCACTTCGCCCGATCCAGTTCCGCTGCATTTCCTTGAGCGAATCGCTCCAGTCAATCGTGTCGAGATCGGCCAAAAGCTTCTCGGCGTATGCGGTGATGCGGAGCATCCATTGGCGCATGGGCTTGCGCGTGACGGGATGGCCGCCGACTTCGCTCTTGCCGTCCACGACTTCTTCGTTCGCGAGCACCGTGCCGAGTGCGGGACACCACCACACCGGCGCATCGGTCACATAGGCGAGGCGTTTGGAATCGCGGTAGGCGCGGCGTTTGGCTACGAGGTCAGCCTGGTAGGGCGCGTCACTCCGTGCGCGCCATTCTGTTGAGTCCGCCAACGGCGCGCACGGAGTGACGCGCCCTACCTGTTCGTCGTTGGTTTGAAGGTCTTCGGGATACTTCAGGGTCTCAATCGGTTCAGCCCGATTCGTCTCCGGATCGAAATAGCTGTTGTATAGCTTCAGGAAAATCCATTGCGTCCACTTGAAGTAATCGGGATCGGTGGTGGCGAGTTCGCGCGACCAATCGTAGCTGAAGCCGAGACTTTGGATCTGCCGCTTGAACGTGGTGATGTTTCGCTCGGTGGTCTGGCGCGGATGCTGGCCGGTTTTGACGGCGTATTGCTCCGCCGGCAGCCCGAAGGCGTCCCAACCCATCGGATGCAGGACGTTGAAACCCTGCGCGCGCCGGTAGCGCGCAAGAATGTCCGTGGCGGTATAGCCTTCGGGATGACCAACATGCAAACCCGCGCCGCTGGGATACGGGAACATGTCGAGGATGTAGAATTTGGGAGGCAACTGCGCGGCAGTGACTTTGCCGGACACTTGATGGCGCTGAGCGAACGGATGGTCCGCAGGGATTTCATCGCCGGGATTGAACGCGCGGAAAGCCTCCTGTTCCTCCCAGGTGTTCTGCCACTTGGGTTCGATCAGGTGAAACGGGTATTGTTTGCGACTGCCTGCCATAGAGCGCGGGATGATGCGGAAAGCGCGTCCGCCCGGCAATGGCGGAGTTTGCAGGTGGAGTTTGAAGAGTGAGCGTCGGGGGTAAAACTGAGTCAAAGGTCGGTGCTGAGAAGGAGCGCGGGCTGGTGCCGGCTTGGGGCCGGAACAAGTCCCTGCCGATCAATTTTGCCGGTGGTGCAGCCCCAAAAACCCGGGAGCATAAGCCGATGAGCGGTCGCGCTCCGTTCCATAGGGTTTAGCTTCGCACATCTGCACCCGCAAACGAGGCATCGTGTCAATCGGATCCCGGCCTGGCAGGAGCGCGCAAGAGTTTTGGAACTTTTCCTGGTTTGGCTCCTCTTAGCATCGTTCAGACATGGCCACGGCTGGCAGAAACGGGCGCGAATCAGAGGGGAAGCAGGTATCGGAATCAATTGCCGGCGAGACACTTGAAGCACGGATGGGCCATCAGGGCCGTGAGAGTGGTCTGAACGCAAGCGGTAAAACGACTGAAACGCCAAACCCAATGAATCAATCGAACCGGAGCGCAGTATATGAAAAAAATCCTTCTCGTCACCCTCACCGCCTGCAGCCTCGTGTCCGCGCAAGCGGTGATCCATTCATATTCCGTGACGCTTGACGGCGTCAACGTCGGCACTGAGTCACCCGGGATCGGCAGCGGGACAGTAAGCTACGACGACGTCAACCACTTGCTGCAACTGCAAGTGACTTTCAGCGGGCTGACGGGTAACACCACCGTCTCGCACATTCACGCACCCACCACATCGCCATTCACCGGCACCGCCGGGGTGGCAACCACGACGCCGACGTTCGACGGTTTTCCGGCCGGCGTGACGAGTGGTTCGTACTCCAACACGCTGGACCTGACTCTGGCTTCGAGTTGGAATGCAGCGTTCGTGACGGCCAACGGTGGCACCCTCGCCAGTGCGGAAGCCGCCTTTGCCGATTTCCTCGCAACCGGAAGGGCGTACTGGAACATCCATACGTCAACTTTCAGCGGCGGCGAGATCAATGGTTTTCTGACGCCCGTGCCGGAGCCTTCCAGTCTGGCTCTGCTCGGATTGGGCATGGCCGGGTTGGCCTTGGGCGTCTGGCGCAAGAACCGCGCGACCAAAGGCTAACCTGGTTCGGTTCCGAAGCTCAATCGGGACACATCCAGCGCAAAGTCGGTTTAGCGACTTTGCGCTGTTTTGACGTCTGCTGTAGCCAGTCCATACAGGATTGGGGAAACACTGCCGATGGCTGGTCTTGAGGTCGGGTACAATTTCTAACAATCAGGGCTTTACGTCTTAAGCAATCACCGTTAGGAGTAAGTACATCAATCCAGCAGAACTCCAGACTGACCATGAAAGGTCTATATGCAATACGTGGCCCGGCGAACCTGGATCGGAAATCCAGGTCCAACGCCTTCACATTGATTGAACTATTGGTGGTCATCGCAATTGTTGCCCTTCTCGCGGCCCTGCTGCTGCCGGCCCTGGCCAAAGCCAGGGTCCGGGCGCAAGGCATGGCGTGCCTGAACAACAATCGTCAATTGGCCCTCGCGTGGCTCCTTTACGCGGACGATCACCTTGGCCGGCTGGCTTACAACCTGGGCGGCAATACCAGCCGCAGCACCGTGGCCCAACGGACGAACGTCAACTGGGTCAATAACATCATCACCTGGGAACTCGATTCCGATAACACGAACACGCTGACGATCACAGAGGCTGGCCTGGGCGCCTACGCCAACCGAGCCATCAACATTTACCGCTGTCCGTCCGACCGCGTGCTCAGTCCGGTGCAACGGGCGGCCGGTTGGGAGGCGCGCGTGAGAAGTTATTCGATGAACGCCATGGTGGGTGACGCGGGCGAATTATCGCAGGCCGGTTACAATCTTAACAATCCGGGCTACGTGCAGTTCTTCAGCCTGTCCAGTATTCCGCAACCGGCCCGCATTTTTGTCTTCGTGGATGAACACCCGGACAGCATCAACGACGGCTATTTCATCAACCGAGCGTACTACCACGAGTGGGTGGACCTGCCGGCGTCCTATCACAACGGAGCGGCCACCTTCGCCTTCGCGGACGGGCACAGCCAGTTGCGCCGGTGGGTGCATCCCACCACCAAACGCCCGGCCCAACCCGATGCCGCGGGCCTGCCCTTCTATGTTCCGGCCACCGAGGCCGCAGACTTCAGGTGGGTGATTGAACACATGAGCGTGGATCGGTGATGGCGTCGCCGATTACGGAAACGCTGCAGGTCAAAGATACTGCCGGAGGAATTCTTCGTCGCCTTCGCCCGCGAGAATGTACGTCTTGTCCCCGAGGCTCCAGCTTGCAGTCAAGAGTTTGTTCACCCGGGCGAATTCCGGTACCGCAGCCGGGGGCGCGTCGGGCAGCGCGGAGCGATCCACGACAAACAAATATAGATCGCTCTTCTGTCCCGGTTCCAGAGGTTTGCCCGTGAGGAAGCAGAGCATGGAGACACGCGTGGCCTGCCAACTGAGCACGCCGCAGCCAGCCAAGGGAGTCTCCTCGAGTTTCTTCGGCAGCACATACTCGGCGGGCGCCTGATTTTGCGCCAGATGCGCTCGGATTTCGGCGACGCTGTTGGTCTCGAGGCTCATGGCGTAATTGCGCAGGACGGCGGTGGCCATCCGGCTGCGGTAAGTGGCAAACGCTTCGGCTTCCTCCTGTGGTGTGCCAGACCGCCACCACAAGGCGGCGATGCCCAGCAGCACGGCCACCACTGCTGCCGCCGCGAGAACGGCAGGTTCACGCCACCAGACCACGACGGAGCGAGCCTTGTGTTCGGAAAGAATCTGGTCCTTCAATCCTCGGGGAACTTCAATCTGCCGGAATCGCTGGCGAATCGCGCGTTGCGCGGCGCAATGCTTCTCGAACCACCGACCCAGTTCGGCGTCTTCGCGCGCCAACGCCAGCGCCTCGGCGAATTCCGGATCGTTCGTGTCGGCGGATTCGGGCCGATACAGCAACAGGATTTCTTTGGCTTGCTGGCGGTTCACGATTTGACGTCTGGTTTGCGGCGCGGCGCTGACAACTCATCCGCGAGCAACGTTTGCAGTTGCCCGATGCCGCGGGAGATTCTGGATTTGACGGTGCCCATCGGCACCTCAAGGATTTCAGCGATCTCTTTGTAGGAACAATCCTCCAGATAGAACAGGGCCACCGGCGCCTGATACACTTCGTCCACCTGCTGCAACGCCTGGAGGACTTGGGTGGAATCGAGTTGATTGGCCATCTGCGGGGTGATGACGGGCAACTCGTGGCTCACCGCGTCCAGTTCGTTGTGTGGAAAGCGGGATAACCGGCGCCGCGATTCGAGGAATTGGCGGTGCAGCGTCGTAAACAGCCAGGTCTTCACTTTTGCCGGGTCGCGCAATTGATGGCCCTTGGTGGCCCAGACATAAAACGTCTGCTGCGTCAGGTCGCAGGCATCGGCCTCCGCCCGCGTAAGGCTGAAGGCAAACTGATACAGCGGCTCGTAATAACGAGCCACCACGTTTTCAAAATCCAAGCCGTCAGCCATGTTGCCGCAGCAATCGTAGGAGCGTCCGCCGCGCGAATTGTTCCCGCCCCGAACTCAAGTGCTGTTGCGTGAAGCTTGGGCGAAGTCGGTGATCAGTTCGAGCGCAAAATCGGTTTCCGCCAGCCTCCACCGGCGGTCCTGTTGCGGTTAGGGAGGGGGCCAGGTTGCGGTCATCCGTTTGAGACGAAGCCCGTCAACAACTGGAACATTTGGAGTTTTCGGGCGTCCTATCGTCGTGAAAAAGCCCTTCGCGTTGAAGCCCTTCACTGCCCGCAAACGGACAGTCGCAGGCCGCGAAAGCTCTCTCAGGCTGCCGGGCAAGCGCGGGGTTTGCTTTCAAAGTCACATCGGAGATGTTCCCTTCATTCTGCCCCTGCGCCGGCCCGGTCGGCGTTGCGTCCGTCGGGCACAGGTGCCCCAGCGAATTGAAGTCAGCACTTGGCATGCGGATTTCTGGACGAAAGGCATGGCCATCTTCTGATGAAACCCCAGCGCGGAGGAACAGGGCATTGCCTTGGTGCAGCGTCACTGCTGTTCGTCGTGTTGTTCGTCAGCCTGCTGGCCAACTCCTGTTCCTCCGTCCCGCGCTCCGTGTTTGCGCCGCCGGAGATTCCGGGGGCGGCGTTTGTTGGTAACCGCGCGTGCTACGAGTGTCACACCAATTATCTCCGCACGTTTCCGGCCAGCCCACATGCCCGCGTCCATTTTGACGCAGCCCCAATGCCCGATCAGGCGGGATGCGAATCGTGCCACGGTCCGGGCAGCAAGCACATCTCGGTGGGCGGCGGTCGGGGTCAGTTTATCGTCAATCCCGGCAAGGACGCGGCGACCTGCTTCCAATGTCACCTGCAAACGCACGCGGAATTCAATCTGCCGCACCACCACCCGGTCATCGAAGGGCGGCTGAACTGCGTGGACTGTCACGACCCGCACGGGAGCGACATCTTCAAGCCGTCCGGCGGACTCGCGATGGCGCGCCTCAACGAAAGCTGCGCGTCCTGTCATCGCGAGCAAACGCGTCCGTTGGTCTTTGAACACGAAGCCCTGCGCGAAGGCTGCACTGTGTGTCACACGCCGCATGGTTCCGTGAACCGGAAGCTGCTGGTCGAAAGTGATTCGAACCTTTGTCTCAAGTGCCACGCGGAGGTTCAGGGACCGGGCGTTGCTCCCGGGGAAATCTACATCGGCAGAATCCCGCACGCCGCGTTTCTGCGCCAGGGCGGTTGCTGGACGGCGGGTTGTCATACCGCCATTCATGGCTCGAATGTGGACCCGCGCATGAGGTTCTAGTGCTGTGACAATCATATTCCGAGACAAGGTAGGGCGCGGCGCTCCGTGCGCGCCGTTGGGAAAGCGATGTGCCGGTTGTGACGCGCACGGAGTGACGCGCCCTGCACGCGCCCCGCAGGATGCAACGAAACTGCCGTCTCGCGGTACCAGTGTCATTGCCGCCGTTCAACATGGCGCACGCTTAACATTGTGGGCTGGCTTTATCGCACTGGCCACCACGCTTAACGCGAACGATGCGATTGATCCGAGCCGACTCCCGCCACCTGCCAACGTCACGGTGGATTTTGACCGGGATGTTAAGCCCATCTTCGCCGAATCCTGTCTGCGCTGTCATGGACCGGAGCGGCCCCGCAGCCGTTTCCGATTGGACAATCAGCAGTCGGCCCTGCGCGGCGGCGACCTGGGCGTGGACATCCTTCCGGGCGATAGTGCCAACAGTCCGCTCATCCATTACGTGACGGGCGTGATCGAAGAAATGCAGATGCCGCCCGCCGGACAAGGCGAGCCGTTGACGGCGGAACAAGTCGGCCTCTTGCGCGCGTGGATTGATCAGGGCGCCCACTGGGGTGAGAGCGACGCACTGGGAAAAGCCGCGTTCTCGATTTCTCCAACGTTCCGCTGGCTGGAAGTCAGTGGCAACCGAAACAAATTCCGCGAGCTGGAAGGAATGAAGGAAGGCTGGGCCGGCGGAATCGAGCATTTTGAGTACGCCGATCAATTCGACCTTGAGCGGCGATTGTCAGTGGAGGGACGAGTCTTGTTTGAGGAGCACGAGGCACGGATCAACCTGACGCTGGAGCAGACGGACTTCGGTTTTATCCGTGCCGGGGCGGCGCAATGGCGCAGTTGGTATGACGACGCCGGCGGTTATTATCGTCTGTTTGCTCCGCCGGCCCGCGACCTCAATCGCGAGCTTCACTTGGATCACGAGCGTGCGTGGATTGATCTCGGCCTGACGCTGCCGCACTGGCCGCGCCTGATATTGGGCTACGAATATCAATCGCGCGAGGGCGACAAATCCACCCTGCAATGGGGCACGGTCACGCAACCAGGCAGCGGTTCCCGAAACATCTACCCGTCCGCAAAAGGCATCGAGGAACGCACGCACATCATCAAGTTGGATTTGACTCACGAGGTTTCCGGCTGGCGGATGGAAGACAGCGCGCGGGTGGAATTTTACGACCTGCGCACGCACCGGGACCTTGCGCGGATGGTCGTGCTCGGCCCAAGCCCGAACCGCCTGGAGCGCGTTCACGAACGCGCCAGCCACATCCAGGGGGCCAATTCCATTCGCGTGGAAAAGCAGTTCCGGGAATGGTGGCTCGGGTCCGCCGGCTATTTTTACTCGCGGTTTGACGGCGATTCACAATTCCAACTCGCCACGCTTGATGCGGCCCAACAACCGGTATTTGGACGTCATTGGCGCACGGAAGACATCGTTTTGCGCCGGGAGTCACACGTGGCGAGCCTCACCAGTTTGTTTCTGCCGCTGGACGTATTGAGCGCCTCGCTGGGCTTCCAAAGTGAATGGACCCGCCAGGAAGGGTTCGGCAACACTCACCTCGACTCGGGCAATCCCAATGTGCCGGCTTCCTTTCTGTTGGAGCCTGCTACGATCCGAGCGGACCTGGACAAATCTCGAACCATGGAAAATGCCAGCCTGCGCTTTACCGCCATCCCACGCACGGTCCTCTTCGCCGAAGCGCGTCTCGAACAGGAAAGCCTCGGCCAGTTTGAAACCACCGCGGGCGAGACGTCGCAGGCGTTCTTGCGCGACACGGACGCCACGAACGACCGCCGCGACTGGCGGGCGGGTTTCCACGTTTCCCCCTGGCGCTGGGTGTCGTTCAACACCCACTATCGCGACCGGTTCAGCGACAGTGATTATGATCATCGGCGGGACATCACGCTGTTGGGCGAAGGTTATTCCGCCTTCATTCTGCGGCGCAAAATCGAAGGTCAGGAAGTCGAGGTGAAACTGGTGTTGCGACCGACGCGGTGGCTCAAAACCACGCTGACCTATCAATTGCTGGCCACGGACTACGTCACGGTCACGGACGGACTGCCGGGCGAGATCGCACCCGGCGGCCAGGTTTTTGCGGGCAACTACGACGCCCAGCTCTACGGCCTGAACCTCACGCTCACCCCGTGGCAGCGGTGCTACTTCTCCGGGACATTCAATTACGGGGAATCGCGGACCGCGACCGCCGACAACCAGAGTCCGGGAGTCGTCGCGTATCGCGGCGAAACCTTCAACACCCTGATCAGCGCCAGCTACGTTCTGAACCCGGCCACCCACCTGCACACGGCGTATTCCTTCACGCGCGCGGATTTTGGCCAGCCCAACGTGGCGACCGGACTGCCGCTGGGGGTTGATTTCACGCGGCACGGTCTGACGGCGGGTGTGACCCGCAAACTCACCGAATCGTTGAGCGCCAATGTGCGTTACGGTTATTACCAATACGATGAACCGACCAGGGGTGGTGCCAACGACTACGCCGCACACGGCGTCTTCGTGACCATGACCTACCACTGGCCGTGACAAACTCGCTTTGGCCTGCACCCGGCTCAAGCTCGGTCGTGACAATCCCGTCGGTGCGTGGTTACGCTGATTGGCAATCGCATGAACGCAGTAACTGCTCCAGTGATCCTGCTCCTTGCCACCCGCAATGCGCACAAGGTTGGAGAAATCCGCGCCATTCTGGGTGACGGTTTTCGCTGCCTGACACTGAATGATTTTCCCGGCGCCCCGGAAGTTGTGGAGGACGCCGGCACCTTTGCCGGCAATGCCACAAAGAAGGCGGTGGAACTGGCGCGCTGGATTTCACGTTCCCACCTCACGCCTCACGCCTCACGCCTCACGACGGCTGATTTCGTTCTGGCCGACGATTCCGGTCTGGAGGTGGATGCGCTGGCGGGCGCGCCCGGTGTCCATTCCGCGCGCTTCGCGGCGTTGGATTCCAGCACGCCGGGCAATTCGCACGATGCCGACAACAACGCCAAACTGCTGCGCTTGCTTGCGGAGGTGCCGCTGGAAAAGCGCACGGCGCGTTTCCGTTGTGTTCTGGCCCTGACACCGGTGATTTCGGACTCGGTGGCGAACGCGTCGCCCGTTTGCTACGCGGATGAATTCGAAATGCAAACACAGTTGTTCGAGGGCGCGTGCGCGGGGCATATCCAGTTTGCACCCGGCGGGAAGGGCGGCTTTGGTTACGATCCGTTGTTTGTGCCGGACGGATTTGCGCAGTCCTTTGCGGAGCTTGGGGAGGATGTGAAGAACCGGTTAAGCCACCGGGGCAAGGCACTGGAAGGACTCAAGCGGTATTTTGCCTCCACCTTGCGCTGTGGACGGTGACGGAAGCGGAGGCTAGCGACTGTCTGCTTTGTCCTTACGGCCGCGAGAGTACGCGGAATGCCTCTATGATCCACGGCCGAAACTGATCGGGGCACGGATACTTTCTCGGGCTTTCGCTGTTCCGCTCACGCATCGGCAAGCCTAGCTCCGACTTCACGTGCGCGATGTGACATGTCTTTACGACTCGCTGATGACGCTTTTTCACAAAATCCTGAATCTCGCGATATGTGGGCATAAGAAACTTCATTCACCTAATTTGAACTCGTATTGGAGGGTGAGTGTTGCAGCTTGGTATGCATCTCGTATTTGACTTTGTGCTTGGGAGAATTCTTTGTCCAGAGGAATACATGAGCGCCAGGAACGTTCCCGGCCACCGCAAAAGGCGGCGTGCCTTCCTGGGAGGATTCACTGCAAATCCCAAGCCCAAGCACCGGACTATCTCCTCAATCGGAAAAACTCGCGACTCGCAGCGTTCGTGTGGGTGAGGATGTTGTCGTAACCGTTGAGCGCCGGTTGGTTGGTGAGCGGGAGCCAGTGGGGCGTAGCCAGATTGGTGTGGGACTGGACCTGGTATTCGGTGGCCCAAGCCGGCCAGCGTAGGAAGTAATGTCCGCCATCGCGCGCGATACTCAGGTGGGGTTGGACCTGGGCACTGGACCGGATCGTGGCCTCTGCCCCTGCCGCGCTCTTGATGGTGACGTAAACGGGATAGTCGCCGGCGTTGGTGTAGGTGTGTGAACCGCGAACCTCCTTGCGCCCGCTGGCATCCGCGGTAATCGTGCCGCTGCTGGTGGAATTGTCACCCCAATTGATCAAGGCGTTGAAATTGCCGGGCGGACTGGTGGGCACGCTGTTGGTGAACGTGGCCAGCAATTGGCCCGTAAACTCTCTCAACGGTTGCGCCACCAGTTGCGCCGGAAGCGCGGCAATGGGGGTGTCACCGATGCTGAAATGATAGGTTTGGGAGTCGTAGGGGAACACAGATGGGAACAAGTTCCAGAGCGGACTTGAACTGACATACACCGACAGCGTCACTGTGCCGACATAATTTGAATCCGGCACGATCACCACCTGGAGTTCGCCATTGGGACCGACGCTGTTAAAGGAGTTGGTGGCGTTGGCAGCGGGTGACAGAAACCAATAGCGTGGGTCGCCCTCCGCATCCACTGCGGTGAAGACATTGGTTAATCGCCCATTCATCGGCGCGACGAGATTGGTGATGGCCGTCGGGTAGATAATCGGCTGGGCGTTGAAACCCGTATCCGCGACGGTGGTTGCCGTAAACACATTGGTGGCGCGGCCCCCCAGGCCGTCGTCGGCGACAATTTGAATCACGCCGGAAACGCCGGCGAGGTTTGTGCCGGTCAGAGTAATGGCGGTGTCGAACGGATTCGGCACAACCGACGCGCGGGTGATGATCACGTCGGCCAGGGGCCGGTTGTTGGTGCCGGTGGGGGTGTTGATGAGATTGGACAGCACGTCGAATCCGCGAAGCAGTTGGCCGCAAATGGTGTAGCGGAAATCGAAGTTCCGCTGCGGCCCCTGCGTCACGAAGAACTGCGAGCCGGCAGCATCCTTGGTGGCATTGGCCATGGCCAACTGACCGTTGCCACTGAACAGGGCGCGCGGATGAAATTCATCATCCAAGCGAAAGACGGGGCCGCCCATGCCATTCGTGCCGGGATCGCCACCTTGGATGATCGCAAAGGGCGAGGCAACAATGCGATGGAGGATGGTGTTGCTCGTGTAAAGCCCGGCGGCGGTAAAGCCCTGAATGGCTTCCACCGTCCGTGGCGCGCGGTCGCGCAACAGCATGAACGTCAGATCGCCAACATTGGTTACCATCGCCATTCCACCACGGAACGGTGTCAGATAGGCGCCCGGCGCGTTCGCGGGCGCGACCTGTGCCACGGACATTTTCCAGAACGGATTGTTGGTGTGAACTTCCACGGCGATGCCATTGGTGCTGCTGGTCACACTGTAAGTCAGTGGCCGGCCATTCGGCGAACTGGCCGTCACCGGCAAGGTCAGGGTTTTTCCAGCGGGAATGTTCGCGTTAGGAATTACATCTATCACCGGCCCGGCAAATGCCGTCACGGCAAGGAACGAAACCGACAGAAAACTGGAGACTCTCATTGGCAAATCGTCAAATTGGTACCGGGATGCTCCGGTGGATCAAACCATTGCTCGCGATCATGCGAAATCGGTGTTCTCCGGCAATTGGTTCACGCCAGAACCTACCGCCCGCACATTCCACGATCAGTCCACCCGCGGCGATGTCCCACAGATTGATGCCGCGTTCGAGGTAGGCGTCGAACCGTCCGGTGGCCACATACGTCAGCGCCAGCGCCGCCGAGCCCATGATGCGAACCTTCCGCACGCGGCGGACGAGGGCATCGAACAGCGGCAGCGATTTCTCCAGGCTTTCCCGGGTCTTTGCAAAACCAAGCGAGACGATGGCATCACCCATTTTGTGCCGGCTACTGACGTGAATGGGGCGGCCATTGAGACGCGCGACCTGACCGCGAATCGCCGTCCAGAGTTCGTCGGTGAACGGGTCGTAAACCACGCCGAGAATTGTCTCGTATTCAGGACTGACGGACGCGGGTTGTATCTTCGCGGCCTGATGCTTTCGCACTCTCCGCTTGGCAGTTCTTGCTTGCAGCGCAATGGAGACGCACGCGTGCGGGATGCCGTAAGCGAAATTCACCGTGCCGTCAATTGGGTCCACCACCCAGCGATGGGCCGCCTCCGCGGCGCCGGCAACGCCTTCTTCGCCGAGCAAGGCGATTTGTGGAAAGCTTCGGGACAAGCTCGTTTCAATCAGCTTCTGGCAACGCACATCCAACGCCAGTTTGATGTCGTGCGCCGTGGCGGAGTTGATCGTTTTGGGAGCATGAAGGCTTTTGCGCATGAGCGCGCCGGCGGCGCGCGCGGCGGCCACGGCGGCGGCGAGCGTGCGTTTCAATTCAGATTTGTTCATCCACCACAAGTGTCGGAAAAACCTGGGCCCGAGGCGAGGAAACTTCTGACGGGGAGCGCCTGAGAAGCGAGAGGAAGGAGCGGTGGAAGTCCGCTTCCGTGCGGAACGGATCGAGAACGACTTGTCCTGGCTGCCGGTCTTCCCATCAATCTCCCAGACCGTCAGCCCGTGGTGCTGCCCGCCCCGACCCGGGGGACGGTGGGGCTCCCGCGGATCGGTAAATGGCAGTGCCGCGTCCGGCACTCACTCGCGGACCTGATAGAACGCTGCGTCGGCGGGCGGCGTGGGATCGGTGAAAATGATCGTGACGCCATCGCGCTCGAAGGTTGCGTTCGTCACTCGTCCCCAAGTCTTCAGATCCAGGCTGCGCCAGAGGGAGAGGTCCAGGCCGGGAACATCGTTGAGGGCCAGGTGGAACTTGGTGGGCTCGCGTTTCATCAGCGAGATGTGGAGATACGGCTCGAACGGGACGCGAATGCCCAGCAGGCCCGCCCAGTGGCTGAAGCTACGGTCCTGAAACATCCGGAAGTTGTCGAAGCGCGCCTGCTCCTGTTGCAAAGCCTCCCTCAGAGCCGGACTGGCGTGCTCGGCGAGGGCGTTCCAGAAGTCGTTCACCTTGGTAATCATGGGCGCATAGATGGGGACCGTGTCGCCCCGGCCCGCCAGCAATGCTGCTACGCCTGGATGGAAGGTGGTGCTCAACTCCTTGGCCTTCGGCATCACGTCCGGGTGCAGAAGGAAGATGGCGACGACCTCGGCCCCGTGCTGCCGATAGAGGTTCACCCAACGCTGCCCGGCGGCGGTTCCTTTCATCAAGGCTTCAAGGGCATAGTAGGAGGCAAGTACTGATGCGTCATCGCCTCCACTTTGTGCGCTCACTCCCCCAGGAGTCGTGTAACATTCGGGTATGTCATAGCCATGCGTGAATGCCCGCAGTGCTGGACAGTCAGTTTTACCGAAGCTATGAAAGAAGCTCGCAACGTCGATGAACAAGCCGACGAGCGATCCGTGAGGATAAACCAGTTCCACTTCTTCGCCCTCGTAAACCTGCGTGCTGGCGAAAAGGAAATTGGTTCCCGCCGTGACGGTGCAGCAATAAGGCGCGGGTTTCCCAATGACTGGCTGTTGTCCCGGATTGCCAGCACTCGTACCGTTGAGCACACCGCATCCGCCATCGCTCCACGTCACCACCAACTTGCGAACCGGCAGCTCCTGCTCGTTGGAAAACCAGCCGAGGAGTTGAAGGACCGCTTCTTGGCCGACTGGCAACAGCAATGACTCCGGTAACCGGATTCCCCACAGGACCGGAAAGGTCACGGTCCGACTGACCTCATTCGCTCCGAGCGCATCGGTCAGCGTGACCACGAGGGTTCGCTGTGGATAATTCATGCCGGGTTGCGTGAACCAGTCTGCTGTCAGTTCGGTATTCTCGTAGCGCAGCCGGCCCAGCAGGGCCACGGCGGCTTCGCTGTCGGCCTGGGCATCCAGGTTGCACGTCATCAGTCCGCCGGCGAGTTGCACAGTGCCAAAGGCGGTGCCGCGAAACCGAACCGTCTGCTCGCCGCCCGCCGGTCCCTCGAAGGTAATCTCATCGGCCTCGGGAAACGCCGGGTTGGGCCGGAACTCCAGGCGGTCCGTAGCGGCATTGTAACCGTCCGTAATCTCGACCGTCAGGCTGCTGCCGGCCAGGACGGCCTCGGGCAGGAGAACTGCGGGATCCGGCGCGACAAAACAGCCGCCCAATTCCCCGGCGAATTCGGCCATTCGAAAGGAGAGCGGCGACGTGTTGAGAGGCACGGGCGGGGGCAGGTATTTGCGCAGTTCGACCCGGTGCAAATCCGCCGACCGGGTGAGCAGCAGGGACTGGCCGGTTTCCGGGATCTGCACCCTTTGTCCGAAGGTTCGTCCGGCAAACTCGCCGGTGACGTCTCCCCCCGAAATTACAATGGGAAAGACCGTATCCGGTCCGGGATCGAAGCCGGCACTGGGCGCAAGTTCCAGTTGGCCCGCCAGGGTGACGGGCTGGGTGACGGTCAGCCGGTCGGGCGTGTAGGCAAGACTGAACCGGCTCACGGCCGTCGCGCCAAATTCCAATTCCTCGAACGCGATGCGCCCCTGAATCTGGCCCTCGATGCGCGCCTGGCGGATGTAGCCCTGTCCAAACACTGTGCTGCCCTGCCGGGTGAACGCATAGCCGTCGAGGGTCGCTCCGTGGTCGAACCCGGCGCCGATGCTCAAGTGCCCGTTCGTTTCCTGGAGGAAGTCAATGCCCGCGCCGGAGTCGAAGTCGAGGGTGCTGGCAAACGCAAAGACACTTCCGCGATTGTAGAGGTAGATGAACGGGATGGGCTGTTGCTGGCCCCAGATGCTGATGCGGCCGTCGTTGATTAATTCCGGCACACCGCCCACGCGGACGAATCCGCCGTATTGGGGCACGCCGAGCGTGGCCGTTGATTCCACGACCAGCCGGACATTGCCCTCGCACCGCAAGGGCGTGGTGAGTTCAGAGAAATCCTTCAATACAATCCGGCCCTGATCGCGCAGCACGAGTGGCCCTCCCTGGCCCCCTTGCAGCATGGCCCGGCCATGAACCGTCATCTGCCCGGGGCCGGCCACTGCGCCACCGCCCCAATGGAGCCTGCCCTCGACAGCGAAAGTGGCCGCTGCCGACTGGATCTCAATCGAACCGCCGGCCGTCCAAAACAGGTTATGGATGGTCACATCCCCCGGGATGCGGATCGTGGCAGGTTGTTGCCCATCCAAAACCACGTCAAAGAGGTCATCCACCGTATTGTTGGGCACGCGGCCGACATCCCAGTTGGCCGGAACATTCCAATCGCCGCTGGGACCGCCCTGCCACTTCGCGTGGAAGCGGGTGCGATTCTCGACGGTGATGGTGAAGCTCCGCTCCGCCCGTCCGGCCATGCTGTCAATGGCGAACACAGTCACGGGATAGGAGCTTCCACCCTGCACGAAGCTCGGTCGCCATTGCAGCAACCCCCCGGCGGAAACCGTCAGGCCCGGCGGTCCGACCGGGATGGCATAGAAAAGATTCTGGGCGGGAACATCCGAATCGGTGGCGACCAGTTGATACGAAAACTCCGCGCCTTCCTTCATGGTTTGATCGGCGATGGGCTCGAGCTGCGGCGGGTAGTTGCCCTCGTTCACGTCGAGGAAGAAAGAAACCGTGGCCGAGGCCGGCGGGCTGGCGTTGCCGGTGGCGCGCACGGTGAAGTTGCGTCGCTGGCCGCCATCCAGTTCGCCCGGCACCCAGGTGAACTCGCCCGTCGTCGCATGGATCGTCGCGCCGTGGGTGGCGCCGTCCAGCCCGAACGTCAACGTCCGTCCCGGCGGCAGTGGATCAACGGTCTCGATCTGCCGCGTCACCAGGATGTGTTCGGTGACAAACCCCGATTGAACTGGCCGGAGTTGAAAATCCGGGGCGGGGGGTGTTACCGAGGCGAAAGTGTCCCCCACGCGCAATTCGTCCACGCTCCAGGCGGCGGGACCGGTCAGGGCCGGCACGACGTTGGTGCCCAGGTCCAGATCGGTCTTCACCGCGTCGGCCACTGCGGGTTCCGCAGCGCCCAATGCCGGATTGACGTAGAGCGAGAAGTGGTCGTTGCCGGCATTGAATTGCAGCCGCAGTACCAGCAGCACGACTTCATTGGCGACCACGTCACGGGTGGTGGCGACCTGGCCGGCTCCGCCCGCGTTCTCCAGGGCGTATTTCTGAGTGGCGCCGCCGCCCGGCTTGCCGGCGAACAGATCGGCCCCCGCGCTGCCCAGCAATTGCAGTCCGAAATAGCTGGACGCCGACGGCGTGGCATCGGGCCGTACCAGCAGGCTCACATAACGCACCGTGCCATCCGTACCCAACGGCTGCGCCAGAAGCCGCCGCGCCCCCTGCGCCGCGCCGGATGTCACGCGCAGACGCACGCCGTCGCTGGCCAGGCCCGGATAACTCAGCGAGGGTGTGAATATCTGAAACCGCGACGTGGGCACCCCCGCGTTCACGCCCGCCAGCCAGGCGCCGGCAAAGCCGCCGCCGCCGTTTTGTCCCGGCAACGCGCCGTTCAAAGGATAGGCGAAACTGTCGTGGCTGAGGAGCGCGCCGAAACTCCGCGGACACGACACACTGCCGAGGAAGGCGAGGAGCAGAACGCCGAGGAGGGTTGGGGGCGAGACCAAGGCGAACCGGGTTCGGTAGCCTAGAAGTGGGTTGTTTGTTTTCATGTTGGGTTCGTAGTTCGTTAACGGAGCTGGATGTCGGGGTGGAATTCTGGGCTAAGCCAATCGCACAAATGTAAACAGAGGAAGCCTGCAACCGATGAAAGCAGGATTTGGGGAGGTCTTCAAGATTGTGGCAGAGCTTATTGCACCTTGCCTAATTGTCGAGATTATTCTCGCTGGGAATAGCTGCTCAATGCGCTTCCGAGTGTTGGAGCTTTCCGGTCACCCAAACTCACTCAGGAAGTAAAGCGGTCAGGCGAGGATGCCCTCCGTCACCTTCCCAAACACATCCATCAAACGGAAGTCGCGGCCTTGGTAGCGGTAGGCGAGTCGTTTGTGATCAATACCGCAGAGCCGCAGCAGCGTGACGTGCAGGTTCAATCACTTGTCCCTATCCAACCGCATTATTCCACCCGTGGCAGCTTCATTTCCTTTACGTCCAACTCGTATTTGTATTGGTCGAAGTAAATGTTCTGGTCACCCCATTCGAGTTCGCCGCGCTGGAAATCCACGTCGTCGGAACGGAAGGAATTCTTGGACGGAGTCAGTTCTTGATTGTGGTCGCTGTTCGCCGCCATGCGGTAATAGTCCAGCCCGCCGAAATAAAAATCGCGCACTGCGCGCTTCTGTTCGGGCGTGAGTGTGAAGGCGTATTGCATCGCCCATATCCCTTTGTAATTGTCCACGGGAATCCAGCCGTAGGGCGCGAGGTAAATCTCGCACCAATCGTGAATCGTCTTCGCGCCCGGAAACGTGTTCCAACCGGATTGCCAGCGCGCGGGAATGTCGTTCATGCGGCAGAGCGTGATGAACAGCAGCGCCTCCTGCCCGCAATCGCCGTAGCCCTTTGCGCGGCAGTAATCGCCAATGTTCCGAATCGTCGAGTATTCGAGCGCGTAGCTGTATTTGATGTTCTCCGCGATCCAGTCGTGAAATTTCCGGGCCAGCCGCGCGGGATTCTTCTCGCCACCCGCGATCTGGACCGACAACGCGCGCATCTCCGGCGTAAACACGACGTGCGGGGCTTCACGCAGATAAGGCTTTAACGCCGGATCATTCGCGTTCGCCGGCGTCACGGCGTCAGGATTCACTTGAAACCAGATGCCGCGCATCGTGTATTCGTATTCGATCCGGAACTCTGTCGGCTGGTCGGCTTGGACCGGCTGTTCGAGGTACACGGAACGGATCGGGCTGAACTCGTCATCAATATGCCGGGCCAGTGAGGAAGTGTTCAGCAGTCGAAAATCCGTTTGAAACGGATAACGCCGCGGAATCGGCAGCCACGCGCGAATGAGTTCGCCGTTGGGCGCGGCGCCGGCTTTGGCCGTAACGGTCATGGTGTGTCGGAATCGCTTGGGCAGCACGTAGGGCGTTTGCTCCGCGAGCGCGGCTTGCTGGATGGCCACGCAGGTTTCCCAAACGGCGCGGTCGTGGCGGGTGGTGTCCTTGGGCGGCAGCCGGCGGGCGTTCAGCTCGGGATGGCGGAAGAATAAATTGCTGACACTTGAACTCATGAAACGCCGCTCGCCGTCAATCTCGCGCACGTCGAAGCGCCCTTCCGCAATCCACTGTTCAAACTCACCCGCCGTGAGGTCTTTGACGGATGTCCGCAGTTCCTGGAACAACGCTTCCCTTGTGTAGGGGTAATCCCGCTTGATGCGCCCCAGCCGATCCAATTCAAACGCCAGCTTCCGGCGTTCCGCCGGCGACAGTGAATCGTCTGTCATGGCTGTTCTCAAGAGGCCGGCAGCTTGTTGGAAGCGGCCCTGCAACTCAAGCTGGCTCACCTGGTCAATCGTGTTGCCCGGCGCCAGATTGGCAATCGCTGCGGTAAGACTGACGCTCAGGAGCAAGCTGGGAGATAGTTTCATCGGGTTGGGATTGTGCCGTTGGCCAACAGGGCAATCAATCCGCAATCGGCAATCGCGGCAATCGGCGATTGACAGGAAGGGCACACTGGCGGTTCCTGATGAACATGATCGGCGAATGATGGCTTAAGCTCAAAGGCGGACGGAGCGCAAAGCGCCCCGCCCGCCCGGCTCCGAATGACCCCGCGATGAAAGCAGCCGCAGGTTCAGACGGACAATTCCCGGCCCAGCGACACCAACCCCTTGGCAAGGGCGTAACGGGTCAGTCCGGCGACGGAGTGAATATCCAGTTTGCGCATCACGCGCTCGCGATGGGTTTCCACCGTACGGATGCCAACGCCAAGGACGCTGGCGATTTCCTTGTTAGTGAGGCCCTCGGCGATGTGGGTTAGCACTTCATTTTCGCGGCAGGTCAGCCGCGCCGCCGCGGCGGGTTGCCGCTGGTTATGCACGAATTGATTCAGCGCCACCCGGGCAACGTCCGGGCTGAAGTAAGCCTCGCCGGCATGGACGATTTCAATGGCCCGCACCAGTTCCTCCGCCGGGGCTTCTTTGAGCACGAAACCCCGGGCGCCGGATTGAATGATGCGGAGCACGTATTCCGTGTTGCTGTGCATGGAGAGGATCAACACCTTTACGTCGGGCAGTTCGCGGTGCATCCATTCCGCCGCGGCCAACCCGCTCATCTCCGGCATGTCTATGTCCATGAGCACAATGTCGGGCTGTAGCTCGCGCACCCGCCGCAAGGCTTCGCGGCCATCGCCAGCCTCCCCCACGACCTCCAACTGCGGATGACGCGCCAGACACAGGCGGATGCCTTTGCGCACGATGGGGTGGTCGTCCACGATCAAGAGGCGAACGCGCGCTGACACCGGTCGGTCTGTGGGCGCGGCAAGAAGTGACTGTGATGCGATCATGAGCAAGTCAGGTCCGTCAGAAGCGGCGGCGTCCAAGTGAGGAATTGAGTTTGATGGGTAGCAACCGGGGGCGGTGGGCGGCCAACGAAACGCGCATCATATCCGCGGTTGTCGTAATAAAATGACTGATTCTTTCTGGGAGCGAATAGATGGAGTCCAACGTTCTCCCCCGGATCAAGCGGTTGGGTGTCATAGTCTGCCTGTGTGTTCCTCGCCTTTCGATACCGCATCCTAGGCGGAGTCAGGCGGGGCTACAATCGGGGCCGGGCACGTTCGTTTGCCCGGTGCGATTACGGAGCCCTGCCCCGGAGGATTTCGGGTCAGAAGGCACGGACAGCGCGTCCGCGCAGGCAGGCTATGGGCGGGGAGCCGTGAGGGAAGCCTACACAGGAACTTCGCGCGCGGCCCAGGCTGTGGCGCATTGCGTCAGTTCGGAAGCGTCCTTGAGGTTCAGCTTACGTTTGATCTGCTCACGGTAATACTCGACCGTCTTGACGCTCAAGTGCAGTTCGGAGGCGATTTCCTTGGTCCGCTTCCATTGCCCGATCATTTGAAAGACCTCCAACTCCCGGTCGCTCAAGGCCTCCACGGAAGATTCCTGGACATCCACCTGCCCCCGGATGCGTTGTTGGAGCATCTTGGCCGCCAGCGCGTCGCTCACGTAAACATCGCCCTGCAACACGCGGCGGATGGCGACCAGCGTTTTCTCCAACGCCTCCTGCTTCATCAGGTAGCCCAGGGCGCCCGCGCGAAAAGCGATTTCCGCGTAAATGGCCTCATCATGCACGCTCACCACCAGGACGGGGAGGCGGGGATACTGAGCCTTGAGATTGCGCATCAACTCCAGACCGCTGCTGTCTTTGAGGGTGATGTCCGCGATCACCAGGTCGGGTAAGGTTGCCTCGATGGCGGCCATGGCGTGCGAACCATCCTCCGCTTCGCCGCACACCACCAGGTCACTCTGGCGGTTGATGAGTTGCGCGATCCCAAATCGAACGACGGCGTGATCATCCACCAGCAAGATGCGCTTGCGATTGTCCGTCCGTTCGCCCGCCGCCGGAGCCGTCCGCGCACCGCCGTGCGGTCCCGGCTTGGGCAGGGCTTCGCAATTCTTGTTGGAACGTAACGCCATAAAGTCATTCCACTGCATTTTGGGCGCCAACGCAAGCGGTCTCCCGCTTTGCGCTCGCACCGGGCATCGGATTCTGGCAGGACTGACACGAATTGTCTCTGGCCGGGACATTCGCGTGCGGAAGGGAGACACGCCCGTGGTCGCTCGCTTCGTAGCCCGGCCCCGGGTCTGACCACTGCCAGCTTCTTCAGTCCCCGCCCGTCTTCAGAATCAACTCATGCGGCGCAAGTTCCTTTCGACTGGCTCGCTTGACTCGCCAACGATGGCAACTAGACTCGCGCAATGTCTGATCACGTTTACCGCCGCGCCGCCTTTGTTGCGCTGACCTTCCCCGCATGAGGAAGCCTTCCGTCCTGGTCATTTTCCTGACCGTTTTCATTGACCTGGTCGGGTTTGGGATCGTGCTGCCACAGCTTCCGCTCTACGCGAAAAACTATAACGCGAATGGCTTTGAGCTGGGCTTGCTCATGGCTTCGTTTTCCGCAATGCAGTTTATTTTCGCGCCGTGGTGGGGACATTTGTCGGACCGCATCGGGCGCCGCCCGGTGCTGCTCATCAGCATTGCGGGGTCCGTGGCGGCTTATGCCTGGTTTGCCCTGGCAACGCGGTTCACGGGCGCGACGGCTTTGTGGATGATCATTGCCTCTCGGACGTTTGCCGGCTTCTGTGGCGCGAACATTACCGTGGCCCAGGCTTACATCGCGGACATTACGCCGCCCGACCAACGCTCGAAACGCATGGGGTTGATCGGCATGGCGTTTGGCTTGGGATTCATCTTCGGGCCGTGGATTGGCGGGCGGAGCGCGGATTGGCTGGGGGAAGGCGGGCCGGGCTGGGTGGCCAGTGCGCTGTGCCTGATCAATCTCGTCCTCGCGTGCTTCATTCTGAAAGAAAGCTGGACGCCCGCCGCGGAACACGTTCCCAACCGTGCCCGCCTCGCACAATGGAAACACACCCTCCAGCAGCCGGTGGTCGGCGCGCTGGTGATGATCTTCTTTCTCGCCACCTTTTGCTTCGCCACCTTCGAGTTGACCCTCGGCCTCCTCATTTCGCGGAACTTCGGGCTGGATTTACAGAATCAGGCGGACCTGCATATTGCCCGTCGGATTGCCGGCACCTTGTTTATGTATTGCGGCATCGTGGGCGCGCTGGTGCAAGGCGGCCCCATCGGCAAACTGGTGAAAAAATTTGGCGAACGAAAATTGATCATTTGGAGTTTGTTCATCACCGGCGCCAGTCTCGCGCTCATGCCGCTCGTGCGGGGAGACATTCATCTGCATGGCGAACTTTCATGGAAGTTGCTCTTCAGTCGCGACGGCGGCGCGTGGTGGGCCCTGCTCGGCGTGCTGGCTTTGCTCGCCATTGGCACGGGGCTGACACGCCCGCCGCTGTTCGGATTACTGTCCAATCTCACTCCCGCCAACGAGCAGGGCGCGACGATTGGCATCGCGCAGGGAGCCGGCAGCCTGGCCCGCATCGTCGGGCCGATGTTCGCTGGCGCATTCTTTCAGGCGCATCCGGGCCTGCCCTACTTCGTCTGCGGGGCCATCGCCATTGCCACGGGGCTCGTGTTCGCGAAACGCATCGGATTTTCGGCTCAACCTGCCATCACGCCCGAAGCCGTGAACTCGGCAAAATAGCGCGACGCCATGATTGGGAAAATGGCCCATTCAGTGACATGCCTCCTCGCCGTGGCGTTACAGGGGTACTGCGTTGCCAGTGCGCCTCCCTACCCGCCCAACGTGGTGTTCATTCTTGCCGATGATCTGGGTTGGGCGGACCTGGCTTGCTATGGCTCGGACCTTCACGAGACGCCGCATCTCGACCGCCTGGCCCGCGAAGGAATGCGCTTCAGTCAGGCGTACGCAATGCCCGTGTGCTCGCCTTCGCGCGCTGCCATCCTCACCGGACGGCACGCGGCACGGCTGCAAATGACGATTTGGCGCGAAGGCGCCCTGAAGCCGACGGAAAATCAAACGCTGCGGCCGGCCCCGGCAATTTCTGACCTGCCACACGCGGAAACAACCATCGCCGAGGCGCTCAAAACCGCGGGCTATCTCACCTTCCACGTCGGCAAATGGCATCTCGGCGATGCGGACCATTCACCCGAAACCCAAGGGTTTGACGTGAACATCGGCGGCACCCACTGGGGTGCGCCGGCGACTTACTTTCATCCCTTCCGCGGCGAATTCGGGCAGGAGCGTGAGTTTCGCTACGTGCCGGGCCTCGGCTTGGGCAAGGCGGGCGATTATCTCACCGACCGCCTCACCGATGAGGCCATCGCGTTGATTGACGCCGCACGCAACCGACCGTTCTTATTGAATCTTTGGTACTACAGTCCGCACACGCCGATGGCCGGCAAACCGGAACTCGTCGAGAAATACCGGAAACGGATCAAGTCCGGCATGAAGCATCAAAACCCGGATTATGCCGCGATGATCGAAACACTCGATGCCAACGTGGGGCGACTCCTGGCGCATCTGCAGAAACGCAAACTCGAGCAGCGAACCCTGGTGATTTTCGCGTCGGACAATGGTGGCACGATCATCCAGCATCGGGGCCGGCAGGTCACCGACAATTCGCCGCTACGTTCCGGCAAAGGCTCGCTCTATGAAGGCGGCATCCGCGTCCCGCTTATCGTACGCCTGCCCGAGGTCACGCCGCGCGGCTCAGTGTGTGACGAACCAGTGATTTGCACCGACTTCTCCCCGACCATCCTCGAGCTGTGTGGTGTGAGCGCCGCAAGCAGGCCCGCGGCCGGCCCTTTGGATGGTCAGAGCCTGGCCCCGCTGCTCCGCCAACCAAACGCCCGCCTCAACCGCGACGCGCTTTACTTCCATTACCCGCACTATTACATGACCACGACGCCGGTCAGCGCCATCCGCGCGGGCGACTGGAAACTGCTGGAGTATTTTGAAGACCACCGCGTGGAGCTTTACCATTTGCAGCATGACCCTGGTGAGACACGCGATCTGGCCAGCCAACAGCCAACCCGCGCGGCGCAACTGCGGGACCAGCTTGACGCATGGCGGAGAGCCGTCGGCGCGAGGTTGCCAACCGCGCGCTGAAATCCTCGCGACACCGCTTGGAGCAGTTAACCCGCTTTGAATCTGACCTATACCAGCGGCGCACGGCTCTGCGCGAGTCGCCGGCTTGGCGTTGAATCAGTCTTCCAACGGCGTTCCCCGCACGACCGGCGAGGTCAACCTGCAACCGGGACAGAATCTTCCCACGGGCGTCAAAAATTGCCCCCGCTACTTTGGTGGCTCACAGATCAATGCCAATGACGCCCATGGTGGACAAAATCGGTTAACGCAGAAACAACTCCGCGGCCGCATCGGCGAACCGCAAACCGGAGCGGGTCAACCTGAAGCGATCGCTTGAGCGAGCGCCCCAGCCACGCTCCGCCAATTGGTCCATTTCCGCCGCCCAATGCTCCTGCAAATCGTGCCCGGTCACGCGCCGGAATTCTTCAAAGGGCCAGCCGGTCACCAGGCGCAGACCAAACGCCGCCGTCTCGCCCGCCCGCGCCAGCGGGGAAAGTTCTTCGCGCGATTCGATGGCGCGTCGGCCGTTCTCCAGTTGTTCACAGTAGAGTTGTGTGTTGGACCAGTTCTTGGTGCGCACCCCGCGCACGCAACCGGCGGCGCTGGGACCGAGGCCGTGATAATCCCCACCCCGCCAGTAGTTCACGTTGTGCCCGCAGGCAAAGGCCGGCAGGCCACCGCTGGAGGTGGCGAGGCCGGAAGCATGGTCACGGGCGAAATTCGCGATTTCGTATTGGTGAAAACCCGCGCTGCTGGCGCGTTCGACCAATTCCTCATACATGGCGCAGGCCAGGTTTTCATCCACGTCGAATTCACCGGCCCGCAACTGCGCGAACAGCGGGGTGTCGTCCTCGTAAATCACCTCGTAACTGGAGAGATGTTCACTGCCCATCGCCAGGACTTCCGTGAGCGTGGCGCGCCAGATGTCCATCGTCTGCCCGGGGATGGCAAACATGAGATCCAGGTTGATGTTCTCAAAGCCGGCCGCGCGAAGAGTGTCAAAGGATTTGAATACCATGCCGCGGGAATGAACGCGGCCCAAGCGGTCGAGCAATTGCTCATCCAGCGACTGGACGCCCATCGAGATGCGATTCACACCATGGGAACGAAGCAACGACGCCTTGTCCGCTGAAACGGTGGCGGGATTACACTCCACTGTAAACTCCTCTGCGCCAAGCAACCCCGTCCGCTCCATCGCTTGGAGAATCTGTTCCCACTGACGGAGGTTGAGAAGGGAAGGGGTGCCGCCACCGAAGAAGGCGGTGTTAAGCCGGCACTCAGGCGCAACGAACTCAATTTCGCGCCCCAGTGCCGCGACGTAGCGGTTGATCAGTTCGCCGCTGGAAGCCTCGGAGTAAAAGGCGCAGTACTCGCACTTCTGCGCGCAAAAAGGCACGTGAACGTAAAGGCTGGCAACGGGCGCGGTGGACAACTCCGGCATGAACCCAGCCTATCCGACGATGCCGGCGGAGGCGATGGGAAAAACTTCCGCGTCCGTGAGGTCAATTCACGGCCGGAAACGCAATCCCGATCACAACCCCCGCTAAGAAGCTTGCAGCCGTTGGACGTTTTGGGCTTTGAGTCCCTTATCGCCGGGAATCACATCAAAGGAGACTTCCTCGCCTTCGTTCAAGGTCTTGAAACCGGCACCGACGATGGACGTATGGTGAACGAAAACGTCCTGACCTGATTCCTGGGCGATGAAACCAAATCCCTTTTTGTTGTCGAACCACTTGACTTTGCCGCTTGCCATATATCGCTCTCCTGAGTGCGTGACACTGCGCCCTAAAAAGCAAACGGACACCACTGTCGCACCAGTGTGTGTCCGCATGGGATTATTTAAGGCTGCATACGCCGCAACTGGGTCAGAGAATAAAAACTCGTAATGCCCAAGTCAAGCGTTTGTTTTCTGAGAACAAGGGCCAAACCAGTCTCCAACGATGCCGCTTCGTTAAAGAGGGAAAACCCTCTCACGCGCACTCCCATCGGAAAATGATTCCTTGACGGTGAAAGTCCGAGCGGTTCGATCTACCGAAAAAGAAATCGTCTCCTCCATCTCCGGCTTTGCTCGATCAACGTTCGAGACAGGAAATGTTTGCACAAGTTTAATGACCAGTTTATTTGAAGTCCTGCAACGCGCCATGTTAGCTTGAACGACCGACATTATGAAACCTTCCAACCATCACTCACTCCTGCCACTGACTCTGGTCTTCCTCGCAAGCTGTTTCACCGCCGCGGCTGCGGATCCCAACATCGGCGTCGGCGCCAAGCCGATTCCCGGCGCGGAGATTATTATTGATGGCTCGCGTGAAATGCTCGACGCGAAATGGACTTACTGGGAGGGGCCGGGGTTCAATTCGTCGCTGCCGATCAAATGGAAGATCGTGGACGACCCCGTGGACGCGGGAACGTGCCTGATGACTGACGACCGTGCCGCAGATGGCGGCAAGTATGGCGCGGCGGACATCGTGACGAAGAAGGCTTATCGCGACTTTCGGTTGCACATCGAGTTCCTGATTCCAAACCCCGGCGGGAACAGTGGAGTCTATCTGCAAAATCGTTACGAGATCCAGGTGCTCGACGGCGACCGAACCAAACACGGCATGGGCGCGGTGATCAATGAAACCGAATCCCCGTATCACGCCTACAACGGCCTCGGCAAATGGAACGCCTACGACATCGTGTTCCGCGCGGCACGGTTCAAGGACGGTCAGCGTGTCGAGAAGGCGCTGGTGACGATGTATTTCAATGGCATCAAGGTCCACACGAATGTACCGATCAATCAGGTCTGGGGCGGCCCGCGTTCGGGCATTGATGGCGGCAACGACGGCGGGAAAGGCATCATGGACACCCCCGGCGGCCTCAAACTCCAGGCCGAGGGCCACGACGTGCGCTATCGCAACGCGTGGATCAAGGAACTGGATTTGAAAGAGCCGGATACGGATTTTTGATCCACGCTGGCAGTTTGCACTCCGCCTTCTTTAACAGAATGCGAAACTGCCGGACACGGCCAGGGAGACGCGGACACCGACAGGCATGCCAGAGGTAGAGGTGAGCAGCGATGGGAATTCGCCCACGCGTTCGGCTTGGTGTGACATGAGTGCGTTCCAAAACTGTTTCGCTGGCTGGGTCAGCATTGGTGCGGTACGGCCTTGCGAGTTGCCATTGCGGAAATACTTTGTGCCTAATGCCGTCATTGGCAGCACCTATGGAACTGCATCAACTTCGATACGCGGTGGCCGTGGCGCGCGCGGGCAACTTCAGCCGCGCAGCCGAACAATGCCACGTCTCCCAGCCGTCGCTCAGTCAGCAGATTCACAAATTGGAGGACGAATTGGGCGAGCGGCTTTTTGATCGTCTGAGCCGCCAGGCCCGGCTCACCCCGGTCGGCCAGCGGTTTTTGGACCGCGCCGCCCGCGTGCTGGAGGAACTGGACATCGCCCTGCGCGAAGCCCGCGCCGAAAAGGAACTCACCCAGGGCCGCGCCGTGCTTGGCGTCCTGCCCACCATTGCGCCGTATCTGCTGCCGGAAGTCATCAGCGCGTTCAGCCGGCAATTCCCCGGCGTGGAAATCGTCGTGCATGAAGACACCACCGCACGGTTGTTGAACCTTGCGGCGGCGGGCGACGCGGACCTGCTTCTCGCCAGTCTGCCCATCAAAGATCCGCGCTTCGAGGTTTGCAGGCTCTTCACTGAGGAACTGCTCCTCGCGTTACCGGCGGATCATCCTTTGGCCAGCAAACGCACAATCTCCACCGACGACCTGGAGCGGGAACGTTTCATCCTCATGCAGGAAGGCCATTGTCTGGGCGATCAAATCCTGCGCTTCTGCACGCGGCGCGATTTTCATCCGCAAGTCAGTTGCCGCAGCGCGCAAATCGAAACCGTGCAAGCCCTCGTGCAGGCAGGGCTGGGCATTTCGCTCATCCCCAAAATGGCGCGACGACCAGATAATGCCGGACACCCGGTTTATCGTTCCCTGTGTGCGCCGCGACCCGCGCGCACCATCGTGGCGCTGTGGCTGCGGCAACGTCCACCGGGACGGGCAGTAAAGGAGTTTCTGAAATGCCTCGTCGCCCACCTGGCCGCCTCCAAGAGTTAAGCGTTGGCCGGCGATGGCGTGGACATGGGGTCAACCGACCTCACCATTCCGTTCCGCCCGCCTCGACTTCCGCGGCCTCCAAAAACGCCTTCAACAATTGAATGCGCGGCTCCGCCAGCCGGCGCGCGGAAGCGAGCTGCAACCGCGCCGGCAATTGCTCCAGGTTCCGCCGCAGGACGGTCAGCGCATCGCCAAACCGGATGAACCGCGTGTCGCGGCCCACTTTGCTGACGGTGCGCAAAATGCCGACCGCGCCAAGTTGTTCCAAAATGTCGGCGTCCCGCATCAACGCACCTTCAAACGACGTGGGTTTGCTTGAGGGAAGATGCGTGCGGATGACTTCGACGACGGCGGGGATTTTCCCCATCGGAAAGCCAAATGACCTGAGCAGTCCCGGCGTCTCGCTCATGGCATACGCAATGTTGTCCCACCCCGCGAGTGCGGTCGGGTCTTCGGGACGGTGGCCAATGAACACGCCCAGATCGTGCATCCACACCGCCGCGAAAAGCACGTCGTCGTCGAACGGCCGCCCGTCGGCCAGACGCTTTGCCAACTGATACAGTCGCGGTTGATGACTGAATTTGTCCGGCGGCCGCGCGTTCGCGCGGATGTAATCGGCGATGGCCTGGAGGTAGGAGGATTTGTTCATGCCGCTGTAAGCGGCAATTACACCGCTTTCCCGGGACACTGCCAAATGAATTTCAGGACCTATTCCCGAATTAGCCAGCAAATGGAAACTCGTCAGATGCACCACCACGCCGCTGCCGCCCACGAGACAAAACTTCACGAATTGCCCCAGCCGCAACCACCGTGTTGATGTTCGGAAGATTTCATTCATCGCTCATGGGCTGGGAGCACGGACCAATTTGCGCTGTGCCTCCAGGGCGTTCGCCCGCTGGAGCACCGTCCGCCCGGCGTAGAGCCGTTGGCGCGCGTCTTCGTAGATCAGGCGGTACTCCGTTAGCAGCAGGTCTTGAAACGGCACTTCACGTGTGTCGTTGGCCAGCAGAATGATCTCCGGTTTGAAGCGCGCCATTTCGGTGGCCAACCGCGCGTGCGTCATGTCGCCGGCCCACAGCCGTTTCAAGGGCACAACCGCCAGGGGCGGCGGCAGCGGAAAGTCGGCATGGAACGAATGGACAATCTGATCGGTGTACATCCATCGGCAAAATAGTCTCAGCCGCTCGATTTCCTTGAGCACCAGCGCGGCATGAAGTTGGGGCGAACTGCGAATGTCCGCGGTTTGCAACCAAACCCGCGCCCCCATCCAACCGGCGGCGCACAGTGCGAACAGGAGAGCCGCAAGAAAACCCAGCGTGGCGCAGCCAAAAGCAAATCGGAGCGTGACGGTCCCCGGTCGCAGCGGGTTGGCAGTCTGGAGCTCGTCGGGGAATCCTGCCGTCTCCCTGCGGGCGCGGGTGCTGCGGGCGGGGACCACCCGTGCTCCGAGAGCTTCGCGGCCCGCGAGGATTCCAACCTATTGCAGGACAATGAACGCAAAGACAGAAAGGGTTCTTTTTGCCGTGCCTTTGGTGACTCGCCGGCTATTTGGCGGCGTTGGCCCCGCGATACTTCATTGGGATCGAGTACAGCCCGGTGCTGGCAGTGATGAACAACGTTTTGTGATCCTTGCCGCCGAAGCTGACGTTGGCCGTCCAGCCCTCCGGCACGTCAATGTGCGCAATCTGTTGGCCGGTCTTGTCGAATACGATCACTCCGCGTCCGGTGAGATAAAGGTTGCCCTCTGTATCGAGGGTCATGCCGTCCGAGCCGAGTTCGCAGTGGAGATGTTTGTTGGCCAGCGAGCCGTCGGGTTGGATGTCGTAGCGGTAAGTTTTGCGCGCGCGAATGTCCGCCACATAAAGCGTCTTGCCGTCCGGGGTGCCGATGATGCCGTTGGGCTGTTCGAGGTCGGTGGTCACACGCTTGAGCGTCTTGTGGTCGGCGCTGAGGAAATAAACCTGCTGTGTGCCTTGGGGCGGGTCGTTGTGATTCCACCACGGACGCTTGTAGAACGGGTCGGTGAAATACAGGCTGCCGTCCGCGCGCACCCATACGTCATTTGGGCCGTTGAGCGGCTTGCCCTCGAATTCCCCCGCCAGCACGGTGTGTTTACCGTCGGGGGTGATGGACCATAACTCCATCTTTTCATCCGCGCAGGCGATGAGATTGCCCTGCGCATCGAAGAACATTCCGTTCGCACGGCCGGCCGGCTGCAGAAACGTGGAGAGCTGTCCGTCCACGCTCCACTTCAGGATGCGATTGTTCGGCTGGTCGGTGAAGAAGACATTGCCCAACTTGTCGGCGGTCGGGCCTTCGGTGAATTTGAAATCGCCGGCGAGCTTTTCGAGCTTTGCACCAGGAGCGAGTACGCTGGTGGACGGCGTGGTCGTTTGAGCGGACATTTGGATTGCCAACCCCAGCAGCAACGGAAACAAGGAATAACTTTTCATGGCTCAAGCTTCCGCCGTCGGCCACGGTGCGTCAACAACGCATCCGATCAAGAAGCTGCGGCCGGAACTCTTGCACCCACACTGCCGCACGGCAGCGTGGGTGACCTTCCCTCCCGAAAGCGCGCGGATTCGGGGATTGACACCCGAAGCCTAGTCCGCCTTCGCGGGCGTTTCGGGTTCCCACGGCACGACCCATTTGTAAATGGTATGCGAACCGCCGTGGTATTCGTCGTCGTTGCCGCCCCGGTTGTCGCTGTTCATGTGATGCACCTGGACGGGTTTGGCCCCGCGCATATCGAAGTCGTGGGAGACGATGCGCGACCCTTTCTTCAACTTGGCCAGTTGCGGCATCAACCGCACGTTCAAATCCGGTAAGAGGTAGAGGGTCACCACACTCGCCTCGCGCAGATCCAACGTGAAGATGTCCTCCTGCTTGATGGTCACCAGGTGTTCGACCTTGTTGGAGCGGACGTTGGCGATGGCTTCTTTGACGCGTTGCGGATCTATGTCGAATCCGATGGCCTTGACGCCGTACTTCTTGGCCGCCGTCACCACAATCCGTCCGTCACCGCAACCCAAGTCGTACACCACGTCGCCTTTCTTCACCTCGGCCATTTCGAGCATCTTCTCCACCACAGCCTGGGGGGTCGGTACATAAATGACATCCGGCTCGCGGGTGGGTTTTTCCGCGGCGGCGGTTTGGGCGGCGGCAAACCGGGGTGCGGCCGCAATGATTGTCAGCGCGCCGAGCATGGCGAGAGGCCAGACGCTTTGCCGTCGGATTAAGTTTTTCATGGGTGGAAACTAGTTCCGTAAAAACTGGCGCGGCGCAACTCAAAAATAGCCCTCCAACAGCTGACAACCTGGCACAATGGCGCCGGCAGGCCGTCCAACCCTGCAACGACCGCGGTTTTTGCGTCGCCAACCGCGACTTGGAATCCTACCTTTCCGTCCATGGCGTACGAGTTCAAAATCATCCGGCGCGTGGAGTTCGCCGAAACCGACATGGCGGGTATCGTGCATTACTCGAATTTCTTCCGCTACATGGAGGTGGCCGAACACGCGTTCTTCCGGTCGCTGGGTTTCTCCGTCGTCACCCGACAAGTGGACCCGCCGGTGGGCTGGCCGCGGGTTCACGCGGAGTGTGATTACTCCGAGCCATTGCGGTTCGAGGACGAAGTCGAAGTTCACATGCTGGTGAGTCGGAAACGGTCAAAGTCCCTCACCTACGCCTTCCGCTTCCTCCGGTTGAACGACCAGCCGCCGGTGGAAATCGCGCGCGGCTCGCTGACGGTGGTGTGCGTGACGCATCACGGCGGGCAGATGACGGCGGCAACAATTCCCAGGGAGATTGCGGACAAGATTGAAGTGGCGCCGGCGGAACTGCTGGCATAAGCCACTGCCCGCCATCGGATGCGACAAACGGTTTGCGATGGCGCCGTGCCGCAACTACATTGCCGCCCCATGAACTGGCTCCTCTATGCGCTCCTCACCGTGGCGTGCTGGGGTGTGTACGGCATTTTCCTGCACACCGGCACCCTGGGCATGACCGATCCCGTGAACGGTCGTCTCAAAGCCTTTCTATTGGTCGGCGTGGCCTACTTCCTCACGGCCGTCTTGGCGCCGCTCGCCATTCTGATGGCCAAGGGCACGGACGTCTCGTTTTGGAATTATCCCTCCAAAGGCCTTTGGTGGTCGCTGGTGGCCGGCATTGTGGGGGCAGTGGGCGCCCTGGGCGTGTTGCTCGCGTTCGGAGTCGGCGGCAAACCCGCGGTGGTGATGTCCATCATCTTCGCCGGCGCGCCGATTGTGAACGCGGTGGTGGCCATCCTCCAGCATCCGCCGGCCGGGGGGTGGGGAGCGATCAAGCCCCAGTTCTTCCTGGGCATCTTGCTGGCGGCAATCGGCGCGGGGATGGTGATGTACTTCAAACCACCGCCGGCGCCAGCGAAACCGGCGGCGACGCCACCGGCACTTTCCGAAGCGGCCAGTCGGCATTGAATCACCATGAACGAAGGCCCGCATCCTGACCGGATGGCCATGATGGCGAACCAACTCGAACAACTCCGCTCCCTGCTCGCCGAGCTGATTCCCGCCAACGCCTTTTACACGCGCAAACTGCAAAGCTTTGGCGTGACCTTCGACGTCGCTTCATTGAAGGATTATTCCGCACGTTTTCCCTTCACCACCAAACCGGAACTGGTGGAAGACCAGCGTCGCAATCCGCCGTTTGGAACGAACCTGACGTATCCGCTCAATCGCTACACCCGCTTCCATCAAACCAGCGGCACCAGCGGCACGCCGTTGCGCTGGCTCGACACCCCGGAAAGCTGGGACTGGATGGTTGCGAATTGGATGGAGGTTTTCCGCGCGGCGGGCGTGGGCGCGGGCGATCGGGTGTTCTTTGCCTTCTCGTTCGGGCCGTTCATCGGATTCTGGATGGCTTATGAATCCGCTGCTCGACTGGGCTGCCTGTGCCTCCCCGGCGGTGGCATGAGCAGCGCCGCCCGGCTGCGCGCCATCATGGAGAATGGCGCCACCGCGCTTTGCTGCACGCCCACGTATGCCATCCGACTCGGAGAGGTCGCGGCGGAAGAAAAAATGGATCTCGGCGCGTCGCGGGTGCGGAAAATCATCGTGGCGGGCGAACCGGGCGGCAGCGTGCTGGCGACGCGGGCGCGCATTGAATCGCTGTGGGCCGGCGCGCGGGTGTTCGATCATCATGGCATGACGGAGGTCGGCCCCGTGACTTATGAATGTCCCGCGCAGCCCGGCGTGTTGCACGTCATGGAATCGGGCTACTTCGCGGAGATTATTAATCCGGCCACGAACTGTCCCGTTCCGCCGGGCCAGGCGGGCGAACTGGTTTTAACCACGCTGGGCCGCACCGGCTCGCCGCTGTTGCGCTATCGCACGGGCGACTTGGTGAGACGGGGCACCGACAATGGGGCGCGGGGAACGCCGTGCGCTTGTGGCAGTCGCGAACTGGCGCTGGACGGCGGCATCCTCGGTCGCGTGGACGACATGCTCATCGTTCGCGGGGTGAACGTTTATCCGAGCGCGGTGGAGGAGATCGTGCGTTCCTGCGAAGGCGTCGCGGAATACCAGGTGCGGATCACGGAAGAGAAATCCCTGACGGAGATGCGCGTGGAGATCGAACCCACCGTGGATTGCCGCGACGCGACGCAACTGGTCGCGCACGTGACGAAGGCCTTTGAAACCGCCCTCGCCCTGCGCGTACTGGTAAGCGCCGTTGCCCCGGGCGCGTTGCCGCGATACGAAATGAAAGCGAAGCGGTGGATTCGATAACGACTGGCCCGAGGATGCGGCATGCAACCTCACGCTGGTTTTGATCGTTTCACAACAGTGCAATTTACTTTTGACAGTAGGAGCCGCCGGACTACGCTTCGCGACATGAGATTTGGCATCAATTCGTTTCTCTTCACGTCACCGTTTACCAACGCGAGCACCAAGCTGTTTGGACAATTCAAACGCTGGGGCTTTGATTCCGTCGAGATTCCCATCGAGGACCCGTCACACATTGATCCCGCGCACGTGAAGCGCGCCCTGGACCGGCACGGGCTGGTCTGCGGTTCGGTCTGCGCCTGCATGGGACCGGACCGGGATTTGCGCGGCACGCCGGAACAACAGAAAACCGGGTTGAAGTATTTGCGCACCATCCTTGACCAGATGGTGGTGCTGGATTGTCCGTCGCTGATCGGCCCTGTGTATTCCGCCGTGGGCCGCGCCGACGCCGTGCCGCCGGAGGAATACAAAAAACAATGGGCCACCGTGGTGAAGCATCTTAAAACGCTCTGCCAGTACGCGGAGAAACGCGGCAAGCAGATCTGCCTCGAACCGCTCAACCGTTTCGAGACCGACTTCATCAACACCTGCGATCAGGCGCTCAAGATGGTCAAAGCTGTGCGCAGCCCGGCGCTCAAATTGCATCTCGACACGTTCCACATGAACATCGAGGAAAAGAACCAGGCCGCGGCGATTCGCAAGGCGGGCAAGTTGCTTGGCCATTTCCACGCCTGCGGCAGCGACCGCGGCACGCCGGGCAACGACCACATTGATTGGAAACCGATTGCCAAGGCGCTCAAAGACGTGCGCTACAAGGGTGACGTGGTCATTGAATCGTTCACCACCGACGTGAAAGTGATTGCGCGCGCGGCGGCCATCTGGCGGCGCATGGAACCGACGCGGAATGAAATCGCCGTGAAAGGCGTGCAGTTTTTGAAGCGGACCCTGAAGTAAATCGTCAACCTCCAAGATTATGAAGAACCAACTCGCTTGCGCGCTCGCTCTGAGCGCCATCGTCCTGACGCCAATGGGCCGCATGTCCGTCACCGCGGCGGAAGAAGGCTTTAAGCCCATGTTCAACGGCAAAGACCTCACCGGCTGGGACGGCAACAAACAATTTTGGTCGGTCAAGGATGGGGCCATCGTCGGGCAGACCACCCCAGAGAATCCCACCAAGGGCAACACGTTCCTGGTCTGGACGGGTGGCGACGTGAGCGATTTCGAAATGCGCTTCTCCTACCGCTTCGCGCCGAACAATGATCGCGCCAACTCCGGCGTGCAGTATCGGAGCAAGGTCATGAATCAGCAAACCTGGAGCGTCGGCGGATATCAGGCGGACTTCGAGGCCGGCCCGAACTACAGCGGCATTCTCTACGATGAAGGCGGCGTGGCCGGCGGGCGCGGCATCATGGCAGGGCGCGGCGAGAAAGTCATTTGGGACAAGGATTGCCAGAAGCAGGTGGTCGGCTCGCTCGGCAAGTCGGAGGACATTCAAGCCACGATCAAGAAGGACGATTGGAACGATTATGTCATCATCGCCCGGGGCAATCACTTTCAGCATTTCATCAACGGCAAGCAGACGGTGGACGTGATTGACGAGTGTGAAGCCAAGCGGGTGAAGTCCGGAGTGATTGCCCTCCAAGTTCACGCGGGCCCGCCGATGAAAGTGGAATTCAAGAACCTGCGCCTGAAAACGCTGTCGGCTGAAGGTGCGGCCGCAGACCTGGAAAAACTGCAGGGCGCCTGGGAAATCGCCGGCGCAGAGCTTAACGGTTCGGTTGTTGCGTCATACGATCTGCCATCGCTCGTTGTGACGATCACTGGCAAGTCGTACACCGTGAATCGGGACGGCGAAACGGATCGCGGTGAGTTCAGCATTGATCCGGCCAAGCAGCCCAAACAAATGGACATTCGCCCGCAGTCAGGAAGCGACGAAGGCAGAACGCTGCTGGCCATCTACACGGTGGACGGAGACAGTTTTCGCGTTTGCTACGCGGCGCCGGGCTTCGGCCGGCCAACGGCCTTCACCACGGAGCCAGATTCCGGGAAGCTCGTGGTCAATTACAAGCGGAAGAAACAGTAAAAAGAGCAACAACCCCAAGGGAGAAGTATGAAACGGACATGCATTGGTTTGTGTTTGTTGAGTGCCTTATTTGCTGCCGACGGTCTGGCGGCGGACAAGAAGATCGTTTTTGTAGCAGGCCGACCCAGCCACGGCCCCGGCGAGCATGAACACCGCGCCGGCTGCCTGCTGCTCAAGGCCTGCCTCGACAAAGTGCCGGGCGTCACGTCGGTGGTGTACAGCAATGGGTGGCCGGATAATCCCTCCACCGCTTTTGAAGGTGCAGCCGCGGTGGTGGTTTATGCAGATGGCGGCGGCGGCCATCCGTTCTTGCAGGGCGACCGGCTCAAGACCATCGGCGCCTTGATGGACAAGGGCGTGGGCCTGGCGGCGATTCACTACGCCTGCGAGCCGACCAAGGACAAAGGCCAAAAAGAGTTCATTGATTGGATCGGCGGCGCGTTTGAGATTCACTGGTCCGTGAATCCGCACTGGGATGGCAACTTCACCGAACTTCCCAAGCATCCCATCACGCAGGGCGTAAACCCGTTCAAAATCCGCGACGAGTGGTACTTCAACATGCGCTTTCGTGAAGGCATGTTGGGCGTGACGCCAATTCTGAGTGCCATCCCGGATGGCAGCACCACGAATCGCAACGACGGACCCCATTCCGGCAACCCCACGGTGCGCGGCATTGTCGCGCGGGGTGAACCCGTGCATGTCGCCTGGGCGGCGGAGCGGACGGACGGCGGACGCGGCTTCGGTTTCACGGGCGCGCACTTTCACAAAAACTGGGCGCAAGATGATTTCCGCAAAGTGGTCTTGAACGCCATTCTTTGGGTGGCCAGAGCGGACGTGCCCCCCAACGGTGTGCCCTCTGCTGTGACTGCGGAGGAACTCGCCGCCAACTGGGATGACAAAGGCCGGCGCTGATTGTTGCACTTTGATGGCTGGCCACGCTGTTTTTTGGCTGGCTGGTGCTTGGGAATGGCAAGCCAGACCCGCGTAGTCAGGCGCACAGGAACTGCTGAGGCCTTTCCTCGCCAGTGGACTTGCGGGGAAAGGGCGAACCCGTTTACGCGGCGGTCGCCGCCTTTAACTTCTCCAGCCATTCCGGCACGGCTTTCCACGGATCGGCTTGGGCTTCGTACTCCAGCACGACAAAGCCCTGGTAATTTGCGTCGCGCAGGATTTTCACCAGGCGTTGGAGATCAGCCATTTCCGTCGCCTGACCGCGTCGCCTGATCTCGACTTTGACCTGAACGTTCACGGCGTAGGGCGCGCATTGAGCCAGACTGGCATAAGGATCGTCGGTGTGAAAATTGCCGGTGTCGAGGTTGATGCCCACCCACGGACAGTTGACGGCCCGGATGATCTCCAACAGGTCCTCCGGCTCCGCAACAATGCCGCCGTGATTCTCCAGACCCAGAAAAATGCCGCGTCTGCCGGCATAGGTGCCACATTCTTCGAGCGCCTCGATGCAGCGGCGCTTGGCCGCCGCCACGTCCTTGTCCGGGGCCGGCCCGGCGAAGACGCGAATGTGCGGCGCGCCCATCACCGCGCAGTAATCCACCCAATTCTTGACGTGTGCGATTTCCGCGTCGCGCTTCGGGCTGGGAGGCAGGGCAAAGTTGTTGCCCACTGCCGACCCACTGATGGCCACCCCGCGCAAGAACGCCTGACGCTTGAGCCCGAGCAGGTACTCGGTGCTGAACCCCTTCGGAAAATAGTAACTGGTCAGTTCCGTGCCCGCGCAGCCGTGGTCGGCGCAGTAATCCACAAAGTCCTCGAGCGTGATGCGTTTGGCCGGGTCGGTATGATTGAAAAAGTCGCGGAAGGAATAAGCCGCCAGACTGAGTTGCAGCCGCGGCTTGCCGGAGCGTTGGATCGGTTCGACGGCACTCGCGCGAAATCCCGGCATCAGACTCGCGCCAGCCAGCGTCAGGGCGGATTGGGTGGAAAGCTTCAGGAAACAGCGGCGGTTGAACGGCGTCTTCATAGCGGCCAGAAGGTAAGCGGGGCCGCAGCGAGGCAAAAGCAAATACTCGGCACGGCCGCAACCAGCATTGGCTTTGCAACCTCTGCGAAACCCTTTGCGTCCTTTGCATTGAAATCAAAACGCAGAGAACGCCAAGGTTTGCGCGAAGGCCGCAGCGGAAAGACTCAATCGCCAACGCTGAACGGATCGCGCTCTTATCTCGCCTGAACGTCGTAGCAATACAGCGTCTCGTGATAACGCAGATACAGCCGGCCATCCACGATCACCGGATGCGTCCACGCGTCACTCTTGCGTTCGGGCACAAGCCGGAAACGGCCAACGGCTTCCAGTTCGTCCGAACTGGGCTTCAACAGCGCCACTTCGCCCTCCTCGCTCAGACAATAGAGCCGGCCATCCGCGTAAAGGACCGCGCCTTTGGCGAGGTCTTCCTTGAATTGCGCCCGCACTTCCCCGGTGTGCGCGTCCACTCTCACCCATTCCTTGCGTTTGCGATAATAGGCGCCATACAGCGCGCCGTCATGCTGCACCACGCCTCCCTGACAGGCATCCAATTCCGTCCGCCAGAGTGGTTCCACCCGCACGCGCTCCCCTTCTGGATGAAGGCGATAAAGCTTGCCGCCCTCACCGTCCGGCGCCGTGACGAAAACCGCATCGCCCACCAGGACCGGCGTGGTGGCAATCACCTGATGACGCGTGGGCAGCGGACGCGACCAAAGCAGCCGGCCCGTGTCCGCGTCCACCCCGAACACGTGGCGCAACGAACAGTTCACGAGCATCCGCCGCTCGCCCAGCTTGAACAAAATGGGTGACGCGTAACTGGTGCTGTCCACTTCACCATAAGGATCCGTCAGGCGCAGGTGGGCCGGATCGCTGGAATCAACCAACCGCAACGGTTCGCTGGCCCAGACGGTTTCCCCGGTTGTTTTATCGAGCGCGGCCATGACACCCTTGCTGCCACCGGGCGTGACGATGACGCGCGGCCCGTCCACCAGCACGTTTTCGCTCAACCCCCAATGAATGACCTTGCCGTCGAAGCGTTCGAGGATGTTGACCACCCAGAGTTCCGCGCCGGTGTCCGCGTCCAGGCAGACCAGGCGGCCATGCGCATTCAGATGATACAACCGCCCTTCGCTGAAGGTGCAACTCGACCGCGCGCCGGGGTAAGGATGTTTCCACGCGCGCCCGTTCCTGGTTTGCCAGACGCGGCGACCTTCGCGATCCAGCGCGAAGATGTGCAACTCGTCATCCGCGTCGCCTGTGAGATAAATGCGTTCCCCAACGATTATGGGCGCGGAGTAACCGCGCCCCAGGTCCTTGCTCGCCCAGAGCAATTTCGGTCCGCCCTCGGGCCATTGCTGGAGCAAACCGGTTTCGTGGCAAACGCCATCGCGCTGGGGCCCACGCCACTGCGGCCAGTCGGCCGCGTGGGTTTCTGCCGCCATCATCGTGACTAAGGCCAAACGTAACAGCCATCCACATCCAAGGTGATTCATGCGAGTAGTTTGACGCGAGAGCAACGGAAGTCAACTGGGTGGCCCTCAACGAGTATCAGTTTGGGGAGCGAATGATCCCCATGCGATTGGCCAGGCTCTGCAGCAGCCGACGCAGGACCAACTGTGCCCGCCGGACCAACCGCAGCGCGCAGGAAGCTGTGTGACGAAAGGATTGCCCTGACCTGCGGTGAGTCCGGAACTGCTGCGGCTGGATTTGGTCACAACAAAATTGACATGAACGCTCCCGCACGGAAACGAATTCTCCGCACCTTGCATCGTGGCGTGTCGGGAGTTCTAGTCATTTGAAATCGGCGGATCTCTGTAAATAATCCTGCCATGTCGTGAAACTAGCCGCCCTGAATCGCCATACGTTCCCTTCGTGTCATCTCCAGGAAACATGCCGGCGAGCGGACGTTTGTAGTCAAATGCGTACAACGTCCCGCCTTCACTCAAAAGTTCGGCAATACGCCCATCCTCATCGTCATAGAACGGATTACCCATCTTTCCAAGAATTCTCCGATGCCGCTCAATGAATTCTGTTAGCGCTTCCGGGTCATCGTTGCGTCTTTCCACGGCAGATAGAAATCCCTGCATGATCTGTTGATACATAACGCCCGCATCCTTGAGAAATTCGGGTGATACGGGTATCAAGCTCTGATAATGCTTTGCCTCGACTGGGTTCTTCTTCCGAAACAAGGCCGCCTCATCTATGCGATAAACGGTGGTCTGACATCCCAAGTTCAACGACAGGGCTAACGCTAACAACGTGATCTTTGTGAGTGCTGCTTTCATTTTCCCATTCCTCGGTTTATCTCCGCATGATTCCTTTTACCGTTCCGTCTTTTGCGAGTGTTACGGATGAGACTTATGCATAACCAAACTGCGTGCCCCGTTGAGTAATCCCGTTGTTCTTCCGTGACAATCTGAATCGGTTGTCCACCCCGGACCGGCATTCGCATTTCGGTGTTTCAGCCAACGACGCAAGTGCAACCGCGGCTTTGGATTGATGGTCTGTTGGCCAAAGCGCGTCGAAACCTGGATGCGAGGTTGTCTCGCGGGCAGAGATGAATTAGGGTCAGCGCCGGGATGATGAAGGGTAATTGGAACAAACTGCTGTCAAACCTGCCGGTGCTCATCGCACTGGCGGCGGTCGCGGCGCTCGCGCTGTGGTGGGCCTCGGGCACGGGCGAAGGCTTGAAACTCCGCATTCCCGGCACGGATGCCGCGCCCGGCGGCGAAACCGGCGGCGACAATCCCGTCCTCACCGGTGAACTGACGCTGGGTGACGGCAAGCCCGCTGACCTGCCCGGCCATTGGCCGCAATTTCGCGGCCTGGGGCGCGATGGCAGCGCGCCGGACGCGAGCGGGTTTTCCCGCGATTGGACCACTTCTCCACCCCGCGAACTCTGGGGACTGGACGTGGGCGAGGGTTACGCCGGCGTGGCGGTGCGCGATGGGCGGGTGTATCTGCTCGATTACGAACGCGACGCCAAACTCAGCGTGCTCCGGTGCCTCTCGCTGGCCGATGGAAAGGAAATCTGGCGCTTCGCTTATCCGCTTACTATCAAACGCAATCACGGCATGACGCGCACCGTGCCGACGCTCACCGGTCCTTACCTTATCGCGCTGGATTCCAAGTGCAACGTCTTCTGCCTGGACGCCACCAACGGCGAACTCAAATGGACCATCAGTCTCGTCCGTGAATTCGGAGCGACCGTGCCCGAATGGTACGCCGGCCAGTGTCCGCTGGTGGTCGGTGATCAAGTCATCCTCGCGCCGGGCGGCAAGGACGCCTTGCTGCTCGCCCTGGACCTCGCCACCGGCAAACCGCTGTGGCAAACGCCCAATCCGCGTGGCTGGAAGATGACCCATTCCTCTGTCGTGCCGGTGGAATTCGCCGGTCGCAAACTCTACGTCTATTGCGCCAGCGGCGGAGTCGTGGGCGTGGACGGCGCGGACGGAGCGTTGTTGTGGGACACAAGCGATTGGAAAATCAGCATCGCCACCGTGCCTTCCCCCGTGCCGCTGCCGGACGGCAGACTTTTCCTCACGGGCGGCTATAACGCGGGTAGTCTCATGCTGCAACTGGAGGAGCAGGAGGGAAAGATTACCGCGAAGACGCTGTTCCGATTACCGCCCGAGGTTTTCGGTGCCACCCAGCACACGCCCATTTTCAAAGACGGCTTCCTCTACGGCGTGCGCGCCGACGGCCGGTTCGTCTGCCTTGACCTGGAAGGCAAGGTGGTTTGGGCCAGCAGATCGGGGGAAACCTTCGGGCTTGGCTCGTTCCTGATGGCGGGCGATCTGATCTACGCGGTCAACGATTCCGGCCGGCTGCGGCTGCTCGAAGCCTCGCCGGCGCGCTTCAATCTGCTCGGTCAATCGCAGGTCCTGCAAGGGCGCGAGTCCTGGGGGCCGATGGCGCTGGCGGGCCACCGCCTGTTCGTGCGCGATCTCACCTGGCTGGTCTGCCTGGACGTAGGCGCAAAGTAGCCGGGGGTAACGCCGGTTTTCCAACCGGCGCCCGGGCCGACTGGAAAGCCGGCGTTACCCAAGGGCGGTTTCGGAAGATCGTTGGTGCTCCCGAACGCGCTGCGACTGCGTCGGACATCAACCCGGAGTTTCTGCGCCGGCCCGCGTCGTTGAGCAGCGTGACTTTGGGCTTTGAACCCGGCCCTTGACACTTAATACTCCGCGCATGGCAACTCACGACAATGACCCGGTTCTGCAACTCGAATTGCCCGGCATCCAGAAGCTCAAGAGCGGCAAAGTCCGCGAGATATTTGACCTCGGCGACGCTTTCCTGTTCGTGGCCAGCGACCGCATTTCCGCGTTTGACTGCGTGATGCCCAACGGCATTCCCCGCAAGGGCGAGGTGCTCACGCAGATTTCGCATTTCTGGTTTGACCAGACCGAGAACCTCGTGCCCAACCATCGCCTCGCCAAGGCCGGCGAATCGTTCCACGTTCCCGCGCTGGCCGGCATCCCCGCCGATTTGAAAGCCGCACTGGCCCAGCGCGCCATGATCGTCAAGAAAGCGAAACCGCTGGCCGTGGAATGTATCGTGCGCGGTTATCTGGCCGGATCAGGCTGGAAAGAATACCGGAAATCGCAAACCGTCTGCGGCAGTCCGCTGCCCGCCGGCTTGCAGGAATCTTCCGAACTGCCCGAACCCATCTTCACGCCGTCCACCAAGGCGGAGTCGGGGCACGACGAAAACATCTCGTTCGACGAGGCGAAGAGAATTCTCGGTGACGACATTGCCAATCAGGCCCGCGACCTGAGCCTGAAGATTTACAAATTCGCCCGCGACTATGCCCGCCAACGCGGCATCATCATTGCCGACACGAAATTCGAGTTCGGCTTGCACGATGGGAAACTGATTCTGATTGATGAAGTGCTCACGCCGGACTCCTCGCGCTTCTGGCCCGCCGACCAATACGCGCCCGGCAAAGGCCAGCCGAGCTTCGATAAACAGTTCGTCCGCGACTACCTCGAAACGCTCGATTGGAACAAAACCCCGCCCGCGCCCGCCCTGCCGGCGGAAGTCGTCGCCAAAACACAGGCGAAGTATCTGGAAGCCTATGAGAAGCTGACGGGCCGCTCGCTCTGACGAAACTCAGACCAGCCGATGTCTCAATTCTCGCTCAGGCGAACGCGCAAAAACCCCAATAGCAGATGAAACGTGCCAAACAAAAGCCGTCAACGAAAAAGGTGCGCAACAATCGCACAACCTATTGCTTGGCTCGGAAGCGAAAGGGGAAAGCTGATTTCCAATGCGTGGATGGCGGGAGCTCGAAAGGGGAAAACGGTTTTCTTCACGAAGATGCGACTGCCTACCACACGCAGTTTGCCGCCGTACTCGACGTTCCAGAACATCCCAGCCTTGAAATTGAGTCGCCGATGGTTGACGAGGCGCTGCCACCAGAAGCATCAGAGGCGCTTTGCCATATCGAAAGATTAAATTCCGAGGCGGAAGCACGTTGGGCAGACAAATTGCGTGTTGATAGTTCGCTTACGCGTGCGTTGGTTAGTTTTCAAGCAAACAAAGGAAGGGCCGTCTATCGCTGGTTCAAGTATAAAGAAGCCTTCTCTGCTGGGTTGATTGAGCACTTGTTAAGCAAGTATCGAATTGCGAGCGGAGTTTTACTTGACCCGTTTGCAGGAAGTGGAACGGCTTTGTTCGTAGCGGGCGGACTCGGCATGAAAGCCGAAGGCATCGAACTTCTGCCCATTGGCCGAACTCTCATAGCAACCAAACAACTAATTGATTTCGATTTCAAAGATGTGGATGTCAAACGACTTGCATTTTGGAGAGACGCGCGTCCGTGGCTAAAGAGCAAGACAGTCAAACCTATAAATGAGTTGAGGATTACGCGCGGGGCGTATCCGTCGGAGACGATCGAGGCGATGGGCCGATTCCTCGCGACATCGGAATTGGAGGGAGAACGATTGAAAACCGTTTTGCTTTTCGCGCTGCTTTGCATTCTCGAAGACATCAGCTACACCCGGAAAGACGGCCAGTATTTACGCTGGGATTATCGTTCGGGCAGACGCCAAGGGAAGAAGGTGTTTGATAAAGGCAAGATTCCTGCTTTTGACAACGCCATCACCAGCAAGCTGCACCAGATGGTTGACGACTTACTATCCGGCGAACTTCCCGACGATTTGTTTGCAGAGATTCGCTCGAAGGCGGCTGTCAAATTGTATGGTGGTTCATGCCTCGAGATATTGCCACGCCTTGAAGCTGAGTCCTATGATTGCCTTATTACGTCCCCCCCCTACTGCAATCGCTACGACTACACGCGCACCTATGCGCTGGAACTCGCGCTCCTTGGCGTTGACGAAGATGGTTTGATCAAGCTTCGACAGGAGATGTTGAGTTGTACCGTTGAAAACCGCGCCAAGGATCTCTTGGCGTTGAATCCTAGCTGGAAACGAGCCGTCGTTGCTGCTGACCATCAAGCATTGCTGCAAGGCATACTTGGGTACCTGGACTCACAGAAAAAACTCGACCTCCTCAATAACAACGGGATTCCTCGCATGGTGCGCGGTTATTTTTACGAGATGGCTTGTGTCATTTTCGAGTCCGCCCGGGTACTAAAGAGCGGGGCGCGACTCATCATGGTGAATGACAACGTACGATATGCCGGAGCCAGCATTTCAGTGGACATAATTCTCTCGGAGATTGCGGAGCAGCTTGGCTTCGTGGTCGAACAGATTCTTGTTCTTCCGAATGGAAAAGGAAACAGCAGTCAACAAATGGGCGCACACGGTCGTAATGCGTTGCGCAAGTGCGTGTATCTCTGGCGAAAGGAGTAGGGAATGCCAAAGCCATATCAACTACACCTCAAGTCCAGCAAAAGTCTCGAAACGACCTACACGGCGGTGCGGGCCGGCTTTGTGGCCCTTGCGTTGGAGAAGAACCGCCGTGCGACTCCGTTCGTTGCCCAGGCCAGAGAATTGAAGGCTGCCGCTGGCAACGCCAGGACTCCGGCTGATCTGCTTGCGATTCCTGAAATCCAGGCCGCCTTACTCACAGCAGCGGGGGTATCAGACAAAGCGACAAACCATTTGCAGGATTCCGACAAACGCGAAGCGGTGAGTGGACTTATCAAGAACTTCCTTGAACCCGCCGGCGCACAATTTGTCGAGGAGTTGGTTTTTCGCTTCTTGCTGACTCGTGGTGACACGCTTGGCGGTTCGATGCGAAACATCGGAGGGTTCATGGCGCAGAAGATATTTACGCGCGCCATTCTCGCCCGCCTGAAACTGGGCGGGATGAAATGTCATTGGCTCCGTGCGGACACAAATACTTGGGCCGAATTGCCAGACGATGAATCTGATGTTGAGTTGTCGCTTCGTGGCCTCTCCTGGAGGGCGGCGCAAGGGCCAAGAACGCTGCTCTACAACGTCACCGTGCCACTGGTGAAGAACAACGTGGATTTGTCGTTGTTTAATTGTTCATTCAACGAATTGACCCGCGAAGTTATTCGCACACCGTCGGCTTACCTCGCGCTTGGCGAACTCAAAGGCGGCATTGACCCTGCCGGAGCCGATGAACATTGGAAAACGGCGCGCACTGCATTGAATCGAATTCACGAAGCGTTCGCCAAAGAGAGGCTCAAGCCGCACACGTTCTTCATCGGAGCGGCCATTGAAGCGAAGATGGCCAAGGAGATTTGGGACATGCTCAAGCGCGGCGGTTTGGAAAACGCTGCGAACCTCACGGACGAAGCTCACATTTCCTCCGTGACGGGCTGGATTTGCACACGATGAGCTTCTGAAACTTTCTATGCCTATACATCGTGCGGTTGATCGGGCAGGTCGTTCATGTGAGCGTTGAAACATTGAACGTGATCGGCAAACGTCCCGAATTGAAATTCCCATGAAACCCCGCCGCCCCACCTTTGAAATGCTGCGCGCCAAACGCGAACTCGCGGTCGTGAACCCCTCCAATGGCGTGCGCTTCACCATTTCCTTGCGCGACTGGCAAGGGCTCCTGTGGGCTGTCCGCGTCCATCCTCGCAACAAGCGCGAGCCGTGGAATCCCTTCACGCGCGCGCATCGGATCATGGCTCGGGAGCGGATTGAGCACTGGCTCGCGTCGCTTTGCCTGCCGCAGCCAAGCCGTCGGCGTCCAGCGGCAACCGCCGTGGTCTGATGCAAACCCTCGTCGAAGATTTCCTCCAATACCTCCGCCACGAGCGCGGGCAGGCGGAGCACACCCAGCGGACCTACTCGGCTTTGTTGAACAAGTTTCTTGCCTGGGCGGGCGGGCAGAGTCTCACCGACTGGAAGCAGGTTGAACTGAAACACTTGATGGCGTTCCTCCAGCACGAGCGCGCGCGTCCGCTGGAAACCGAACCCAAGGAATCAACTCGCCGCCTCAGCAGCGAGAGCGTCTATCTGGAAATTGCCGCGCTGCGGGCGTTTTATCGTTTCGCCGAACAGGAGAAGCTGCTGCCGGCCAATGTGGCGGAGCATCTCTCGCTGCCGCGACGCTGGAAGCGGCTGCCCAAGGCACTCACCGATTCGGAAATGGGAGAACTGCTCGCGCCGGAAGTTCCGGCCACCCCGCAAACCTTGTGCGATCAGGCCATCCTCGAACTGGCCTACGCTTCCGGTCTGCGGCTCTCGGAACTGCGGGGGCTGCGGTTGGAACAGCTCCACCTCGAAGCCGGATTCCTCAACGTCGTGGGCAAGGGCAACAAAGAGCGCGTGGTGCCCGTCGGCCAGAAGGCGGTGGCAGCGTTGAATCGTTATTTGCAGGCGGGCCGGCCCAAGCTCGTCACCCCCCGATCCCCCGGGAATGTGTTTCTAACCCAACGCGGCACGCCGTTCGCCGCCGTCACGATGTGGCTGCGCGTCAAGCGCCGGGTGCGCCGGGCGGGCGTTGCCCGCAATGTTACCCCGCACATGTTGCGGCACAGCTTCGCCACGCATCTGCTGGAGCACGGCGCGGACCTGCGGGTGATCCAGGAATTGTTGGGCCACGCGACGATCAGCACCACGGAGGTTTATACGCACGTCACCGGCAGCCGGCTGCGGGACATTCACCGGAAGTTTCATCCGCGACCGTAGGGCAACCGGCTGACCGCCGGCCAGCGATCTTCTGGGACGAGTGAAGCCAGGCGGGTCGCCCGGCGCTTCTTATTCAAAATCGTAAATCACCACCTTGGTGCAGACTTGTTTGAACACCTTTTCCACAAACTCGACGTGCTGGGGATGCACCTGATAATCATCTTGCGCCTGCTTGCTGGCAAAGCTGGTGTTCAACGCCACCTGATAGCTTTGATCCACCACCGGCCGATGACTGCTCGCCATTTTGCCAACGTGAAAATGCAGCATCCCGGGAATCCCCTTCAGATACCGGTTCGCGCCGGCAACGAGTTTCTCCACCGCATCCGGCTGCGCCGGGTCGGTCCAAAAGATGACAACGTGTGAAAACATGATTTGAATTTGTTGCGCGGGATTTTCCCTGTCGCGGCGCCGGGCGCAAGGATGGAATTCGTCGGACGTTGCGCACGACAACTCCTGCCCTCCGTGACCCACGCGCCATGCGATCCGAATTCAGGCAGCGCAGTTGTCTCCCGAAAGCACAACGCCCTTCCGGCTTTCAAACCGGAAGGGCGTGGTTTGAAATCCCCGGCTCAATTCTCCTCGGGAATTCGCATTCCGTAGAACGAGCGATAGACGAAGACCAACGCAATGGCGAGGAAGACCAGGCCGATGGCCGTCTTGACGTTCTGATTGGTCATCGTGACGGCGATTTCCACCGCCAGCAAGCCGAACAGCGTGGTGAACTTGATCACGGGGTTCAGCGAGACCGACGAGGTGTCCTTGAAGGGGTCGCCCACGGTATCGCCAACCACCGTCGCGGCGTGCAATTCGGTGCCCTTCTGGCGCATGTCCACTTCCACGATCTTCTTGGCGTTGTCCCACGCGCCGCCCGCGTTGGCCATGAAGATGGCTTGGAACAGTCCGAAGAACGCAATGGCCACGAGGTAGCCGATGAAGAAATGCGGATTGAAGAACGGCAGCGCCAGCGCGAAACAGAACACCACGATGAAGATGTTCCACATGCCTTTCTGCGCATAGACGGTGCAGATGCGGACGACTTCCTTGCTGTCCGCCACGGAAGCTTTCGCCGCGTCGAGCTTGATGTGTTCCTTGATGTAAACGACCGCCCGGTAGGCGCCGGTTACGACTGCCTGGGTCGAGGCGCCCGTGAACCAGTAAATCACCGCGCCGCCCATCAACAGGCCGAGCAGCAGATGCGGATTCAACACACTCAACGCGCTCATCACATACTGCGCGGCGGCGGTGAGTTGCTCCGTGGTGGGGATCGCGCCCTTAACCAGTTCGAACTGATCCGTCACGCGCACGCCGATCAAAAGCATGATAATGCCGAAGATCATCGTGGTGGCGCCAACCACCGCCGTGCCAATGAGCACCGGTTTGGCCGTGGCTTTGAACGTGTTGCCCGCGCCGTCGCCTTTCTCCAGTTGATACTTGGCGTTCTCGAAGTCGGGATCAAAACCGAAATCCTGCTTGATCTCCGCCCGCGCATTCGGATGCGCTTCGATCTGGCTCAATTCGTACACGGACTGCGCGTTGTCCGTCACCGGCCCGTAGCTGTCCACGGCGATGGTCACCGGCCCCATGCTCAGGAAGCCGAAGGCGACCAGACCGAACGCAAAGATCGGCGCGGCAAACGCAAAATGTGCCGGCATGATCGCCATCAACGCATCATACTTGGAGAAGTAATAGGAAACGAACATCAGGAACAGGATCACCAGCCCCATCCAGAACGCGGAGAAATTGCCGGCCACGAAGCCCGACAGGATGTTCAGCGACGCGCCGCCGTGTTTCGAGCAGTTGGTCACTTCCCGGACGTGCCGCGAGGTGGTGCTGACGAAGATCTTGGTGAATTCGGGAATCAACGCGCCCGCCACCGTGCCGCAACTGATGATGATCGAAAGCACCCACCACAAATCACCGTGGAAGTTGCCCTGCTTGGCCAGCAGGAAGTAACTCGCCAGGAACGTGACGCCGATGGATACCGCCGAGGTGATCCAGACCAGGTGCGTCAGCGGCGCTTCAAAGTCAAAATCCTTTTTGGTGCCGTATTTCGCCTTGCTGATGACTTCGTTGAGGAAATAGGAGGTGAGCGAAGTCACGATCATCAGCGACCGCATCACGAACAGCCAGATGATCAACGTGGCGCAGGCCACCGGTTCGGTCGCCAGCGCCAGCGCCAGAAACACCACCAACGCCACGCCGGTTACGCCGTAGGTTTCAAACCCGTCCGCCGTCGGTCCGACCGAGTCACCCGCGTTGTCGCCCGTGCAATCCGCGATTACGCCCGGATTCTTCGGGTCGTCCTCGGGCAGTTTGAACACGATTTTCATCAGGTCCGAGCCGATGTCCGCGATCTTGGTGAAGATGCCGCCGCAGATGCGCAGCGCGCTGGCGCCCAGCGATTCACCGATGGCAAACCCGATGAAGCACGGTCCGACCAGTTCGAGCGGCAGGAACACGAGAATGCAGATCATGAAGAAGAGTTCCACGCAGACCAGCAGCAGCCCGACGCTCATGCCCGAGCGCAGCGGGATGCCCAATGTGGCCAGCGGGTTGCCCTTGAGCGCCGAGAAGGAGGTGCGCGAGTTGGCCACCGTGTTGATGCGGATGCCGAACCACGCCACGCCGTAGCTGCCCAGAATACCCAGGATGGAGGCCAGCAGAATCACGATCACCTTGAAGACGACCGCGCCCGTGCTCAACGGCGCGCCAGACGGGTCTTCGTGATGCGTGAGAAAGCCGAAGTAATACACCATGCACGCGCCGATCAACACCCAGAGGATCGCCAGGAACTTGCCCTGCTGGAAGAGATACGTTTTGCACGTTTCCCAGATGATGTTGGAGACGTCGCTCATGGTCTTGTGAACCGGGAGCGCCTTGGTTTGCTTGTATTGCACCAGTCCGAAGGCCGCGCCAATCAGACAGATGACGAGCCCGATGTAGAGCAGATGCACCCCATTGAATCCGCCCAAGCCGTCAAACGTGATGGACTTGAGGTCCGGGATGACGATGTTTGCCTCGCTGGCGGACGCCCCGAACGCAAAGCCCATGGCCACGGTGAGGAAGACAACCCAGTATCGAAGTGATTTTATTTGCATAAAATAGTGCGGTGAAACTATGCAAGCCCGTCCGGGTAAGCCAACCATTTTTTGGCGAAAATCAACCCGCTTCTGGTCTGGGACCATGAGGGTAGCTCGGCGACGAGTGAATCTCGATACGGCATGAGCCAGCAGGTAGGGCGCGTCACTCCGTGCGCGCCGTGGGGAAAGCAATGTGCAAGTTGCGGCGCGCACGGAGTGACGCGCCCTACCCACCATGAACCTCTGCGCAGCACCGTCTCGGCAGAGCGCCGCCATCCGCGTAAGGCCAAATTTGCGGCGCTCTACCGAGACGCCGCTACGCTTCAGCAGTTCAAGGCCCGACCTGCTTTGGGGAAATCCAGCCCCGCCCCGCAGGAGGGGACGAAACCTCTTTGCCACGGCAGCAGAGCACCATCGCCGGAAGCAACGATTCTGGGGGGGGGGCCGTCCCCGCGCCGGGCTTCGGTTTATGCGTGGGGACCTGTGCGTCGGCAGCCGGCGGAAAAGCCGCGCGGGGCCGCCCCCGTTAGGAAACGACCCCGCGCGTTGAAGGTTGGACCCGGCGACCGTGGTCGCCGGTCTTTGGTTTACGGGAGTTCGACCCGGAAGTACTGCTCCGCGCCGGAGATGGGCACAATGGCCGGATTGGCAGTGCCAACATCGGTCCAGGTGCCGCTGGTGAGCGACGTCCTCGACTTCAGCGTACCGCCGGCGGGCGTCCAGGAGATTTCGATGTTGCTTCCCGATCTCGTGATACTGAGCGACGGTAGCACCGGGGGCAGGACCACTTGTGCCGCGTACGAGCGGAAGATCGCCTTGGGCGAGTGTCCTATGCCGGCCGCCGAATCATTATTGTTCAACTCGGGAGCGTAGAACGCGCCGACATGGAGCTGGGCCGCCAGCGGTTCAGTTACATCCGGCGTCCAGGTGCCGCCGACGGACCAGTCCACGCCATTGGCGCTGTGGAAGGTGGACAGCATGTCACCCACCCGGGTGATGCGGAGCCACTGGTTCGGATAGGCGGGGTTGCCGCCCGTTCCGGCGGTGAGGTCTTCGTAACCGCCAGCGATGACCTTGCGGGCGTTACGCTCGATCTGGTTGTTGGCGTTCACGCCGCTCCACTGGCGCACCGGATTGATCCGAATGTTGGCGAGGCGACTGGCCAACCCGGCCATGGTCCCCCGGTCCATGCCTTCCTGTAGCTCTTCGCGGGCCATCAGGCCGGCCCGTGCCCAGTTGCTGCTGTCGTCCTGGTGCTGGACGCGGACCACGCGCTCAAAGTTCCCGGTCAGGACCTCATACACGTAGGTTTGTTCGTCGTATTGCGCCCAATGGCTGTTGCAGGAACTGAGCATGAGGTAATTGCCATTGCCCAGGGCAATGGCTTCGTCCGGCCAGTCGGCCGCCGTGGTGCCCACCGGCGGGGTGTTGAAGATTTCCCGGGCACCCACAATCGCGTAGCGGATGGCGGTGTTGACCGTGACCGGCTTGACCGTGGTCGCCACGGCATTCAGACTCACATCCTTCACGTTTTGGACGGTGACGTCCACCGTGTCGCCGTTGACCAGGCCGGTAACTTCGAGAGCCACCGCGTCAAAGTTCGGCATGGCGACCCAAGGATAGCGGCGCACGCCGGTCACCGTGCCCTTGCTCAACGTGTAGTTGGCAACAGTGGTGGCGGAGGCATGATCCATGGGTTCATTGAACTCCACACCCAACTCGATCGTGGTCCCATCGCTCTTGGCGATGGCCCCTGCGCCCACAACAACCGGAGCCACGGTATCAACGGCAATGGTGAGGGTGGCCACCGAACTGGTGAGCGGCGGGGTGAAGTGCTGGAGCGTGACAATGCAATCGAACTGCGCCCCGTTATCGCCGGGTTGCGCCGAGGCGATGTTGTATTGCGGGTTGGTGGCGCCGGCAATGGGCACCCCGCCGCGTCGCCACTGATAGGCGGGCGGATAGAGGGCATCCGTCGCCGCCACAACGCTGAAGGAGGCCGGTGCCCAGAGGTTCACCGTCTGGCTTTGCGGTTGCTGGGTGATCTCAAGCGAGGTGGGCTGCGGGAACTTCATGCCCACGCGGGCGTCCCGAATGTTCGAGAAGGGGTTGTTCGCGGGCGCAGTCTCGCCTTTCAGGATGTAGTAAACCTCAAGGTTGTCGCCGCCGGTGCCTTCACGATGGGTGGCCTCGATGTAGTACTGCTGGCCGCCCACGAGCGGGATGCCATCAGCGAAGGGCACCGTGACACCGGCATCGGGCGTCCAGGTTTCGGAACTGCGCTGGAGGAGGTTTTCGCCGCCTTGCCAATTGCGGGCGCTGTTCCAGGCCGCCTGCTGGGCGATGAGGCGCTTGGTGGTGGGATCATCGTTGGTGCCGAGGAACAGGTCGCTGTCGTCGTCCGAGGAGAGCAGGAAGACGTAGTTGCCGTTGGCCGGGGGAACGAACCAGGCGCTCAAGCGTGAGGCGTAATTGTCTGCCCAATCGGTGGGGCCTTCGAAGGAGCTGCGGTAGGTGGTGCTCGTCGGTTCCCCGGCGGTGCCGGCGTTGACTTGCGCCCGCGTGGTGGCGACGCCCGGGCCCCAGACATCGTATTTGACCACCCCGGTGACGAACACCGAGGCGTTGACCGTGAGGGTGGCGGCGGCGCTGGTGACGCTCAGGCTGGTGGGCAGGAGCGTGACAATGACGCGATACGAAGCGCCGTCGTCGACCAGGCTGGCCGGAGAGAGGTTTAGGGTGGCTGCGGTGCGGCCCGGCATGTCCACCCCATTGCGCTGCCACTGATAGACCGGGGTTACTTCCGCGTCCGTCGTGGCGGTGACGGAGAAGATGGCCGTCTGGCCTTCCCACGCAATCACGTCCACCGGATCGGTGACGGTGAGCGTCGTGGCGGGCTGGCTGAGCATGACGATGCGGTCACCGGTGAGGTTGGAGGGAACGCCATCCTCAGGATCCGCGTCGGCATAGAGCTTGGCATACACTCCGAGGTTGTCGCCGCCGTCGCCTTCGCGATGGGTGGCCATGATGAAGTATTTCTGCCCGCCGATCAAGGGGATGCCCAGCGCGTAAGGAGAAGAAACTCCGTCCGGAGAGAAGTAATCCGAGCGTCGCTGGAAGGCAGCGGCTGCACCGCCGCCACCGCCGTGAGTGACCCAATTGCGCGACCCGGCCCAGCCCTCTTGTTGAGCGATCAGGCGCACACTGGCGGGACTGCTGTTCGTGCCGAGCCAGAGGTCCGCATCGTCGTCAGCACAGATGAAGAAGACGTAATCACCGTTGGCCGGTGGGATGAAGTAGCCACTCAGGCGGCTGCCAAAATTAGCCGACCAATCTACCGGGGCTTCAAATCCCGGCATCGCCGAAATGCGGCTGGCGGGGCCATAGTTGCCAATGTTGACGTCGGCGCGGCTGCGACCGGGATACACCTGGTATTTGACGTAGCCAGGGTACTCGGTGGCTGTGGCCACAGATACCGTGCCGGTGGCGCTGTTGACGGAAGCGCCGGGCAGCGAGGCGGTGCAATACACTTTGGCACCGTTGTCCTCTGGGGAGGCAAACACGGAGAAGATCGAGCTGGTGGCGTTGGTGACCACTTGATTGTTCTTGTACCACTGATAGTTGGCGGCGGAACCGTTGGCGATGGCGCTGTTGGTCACCGTGAATCTGAAGTGCGCGTCACTGCCCACATACGTGGAGGCATCCTGCACCTGGGTGACCGGCGTCAAGATCGGCGTCGAGGGCGTCACCGTGACACTCAGGTCGGAAACGGTCGCGATGCCGCCGACGAGGTCATTGTTGTTGTGGGCGGTGACGGCTACGCCGACGAGGACCGGGTCCGGGAACGGATTGCCGAATCCGTTCAGCGTTCCCGCCGTATCAATGTCACAATACTTGTTCCAAGTGGTGCCGTCCGTGCCGTACCATATCGTGATCACACTGCCCTGGCGGGTCAGGCGCAACCACGTATTGGGATAGGTCGGCCGGATAATTCCGCCGGTGAAGCCAAAATTGTTATTACCGGCATCGCCGCCACGCACCGCGCGATATTGCGGTCCCACTTCGTTCTGCCCGGTGGCACCCGTCGTCATGGCCGCGACAAAGCGATCTGGTCCTTGGGGAATTCCAGACGCATCCGGCACGCGTACCATGAGTTCGCACTTCGTCCATCCATCATCCCCGGCAGCGCGTACCAAGTCATGGACGCGAACTTTCGCCTCCCAGACCTGGCCGGTCACGGAGGTGTAAACGTAATAGAAATTGTCGCTGGTGCCCCAGATGTCGTTGCCGCCGCCGGTGATGGTTTGAACGCCGGGAGCGGTGCCGGTAACAGAGCCGGCCAAGGCCGGGGTGCCGACGTTGGCGCCGACGAAGGTCTGCGCCCCGACGGAAGCCGCCAAGGCCAGAGAGGATAGGATGAGTAGGATGGGTTTGGTTCTTTTCATAGCTGGATGGCCAGCCGACACGTTCGCGCCGGCATGGTGCTTGAGGTTGAACGGTTTTGGGTGACTTCGGTGCTGCTGGGGAGAATCCTTTCCTGCTGTCCCGGACATGGAACTCTTGGAGAGAACCCGGCTCGCAAACAGTCTCGGTTTGGTTTCATGGAACCCATGATACAGCGCCCGTATTGACGCGTGTCAATAAACCGAAAGCCCACTTGGAAGTCAAGCGATTACTTGTCCAACTGTTGTCTGACTACGCTGGTTTTGCGAATCGCTCGCAACTTTTGCGAGCCAAGTCGCGGCAGGTTGTGTATGTTATCGCCCGGGCGTTACGCAAAATGAACAGAGTCAACGTAATCACAGGGTGCTGTCGGGCAGTGTCAGGAGGTTTGTCGCGAGGCTTGGGAATTCGCGCGACGACGCACACCTTCCCCGGCTCATGGTGGCAATCAGCCGCCCAACAATCCACCCCCTCAAGCAACATGTTTGAAGTTTTCAGAACCAAAAGCCGTCTCGTGCTCCGCACACTTGTCCTGCTGGCCTGCGGGCCAATGGTGCAGTCGGCAAACGCCCAGTCATCCGGCATCTTGCGCGAAGTTTGGCAGAATATCGGCAGTGGCAACAACGTGTCGGATCTGACCAACAACCCCGCCTTCCCCAACTCGCCGTCCTTTGAGAATGTCGTGACGGATTTCTTTGAATCCCCGACGGATGTGTATGAGGAATATGGCCAGCGGATGCGGGCGCTGATCACCGCACCGACGACTGGCAACTATCAATTCTGGATCGCCAGCGACGACGGCGGGCAACTTTTTCTGAGCACCACCGATAGCCCGGCCAACCGGCAACTCATCGCCTGGGTATCGGGCTGGACTAATCCGCGCGAATGGACCCGGGAAGCCAGTCAACAATCCGCCCTTATCCCGCTGCAAGCCGGCCAGCGCTATTACATTGAGGCGTTGATGAAGGAGGGCGGCGGCGGCGACAATCTGGCCGTGCGCTGGCGGCTGCCCAACAGCACAATCGAGGAGCCGATCCCCGCGTCCCGCTGTGTGCCTTACGGCCTGGGACCGCCGCAGATCACGAGTCAGCCGACCAATACCTCGGTGGTCGAGGGCGGCGCGGCGACATTCAGTGTGTCGCTCTCCCGCATGGTGGGCGCCACCTTCCAGTGGAAGCGCAGCGGAGTGAACATCCCGGGCGCGACCGCCAGTGCTTATGCGCTTTCGCCGGTGGTGTTGGGTGACAGCGGCAGCACGTTTTCCTGCGGCATCACCAACGCGTATGGCTGGACGAACAGCACCGCCGCCACGCTGACGGTGTTGGCGGACACGAACCGGCCCACGATGGTGTCGGTGGTTAATCTGGGAGACAATACCCGCGTGACGGTGCTTTACTCCGAACCGGTTGAGGCCGCGAGCGCGACCAATGCGGGCAATTATTCACTCAATCAAGGCGCGAGCGTGAACAGCGCCCGCTTTGGCGGCGATGACCGTACGATTGTGCTGGAAACCTCGGCTCTGGCTGCCGGCCCCACCTATACACTGACCGTCAACAACGTGCGCGACCGCGCTACGACACCCAACACGATTCTGGGGAACAGCCAGCGCACCTTCTCCCTCACGTTCACTCCGGTGAACATGAACTTCGTGAAAGGCGTGTCCGAACCACCCGGACCCTCCACGCGCCGCACCGGCCTGGCCATCACGGAAATCATGTATCACCCCACCAACCGTCCGGATGCGCGCAACCTTGAGTTCATTGAACTGTTCAATTCGGAAGCCGAACCTTACGCCTTGGCTGGCTACCGGATCACCGGTGCGGTGGATTACACGTTTCCACCCGGTACCACCCTGGCGGCCCGGAGTTATCTGGTCGTGGCCGCCGTGCCCGCCGATATTCAGGCGGTGTACGGCATCAGCAACGTCATCGGGCCTTTCACCAATAACCTCCCCAACAGTTCCGGTCTGATTCGCCTCCGCAATCCGCGCAACGCCATTCTGCTGGAGGTGGAATACTCCGATGCGCCGCCCTGGCCGCTGGCTGCGGACGGAGCCGGACACTCGCTGGTGCTCGCCCGGCCCTCCTACGGCGAGGGCGATGTCCGCGCCTGGGCTGCCAGTGACCGCGTGGGCGGTTCGCCCGGCAACGCAGACACGGCAATCGCTGATCCTCATCGGACCATCGTCATCAACGAGTTCCTCGCCCACACCGATGCGCCGCAACTGGATTTCATCGAAATCTACAATTACGGCAGCGCGTCGGTGGACCTGTCCGGCTGTACCCTGAGTGACCGACCGGATACCAACAAGTTTGTCATCCCCGGCTCGACCGTGATCCCGGCCGGCGGTTTTGTTGCTTTCACCGAAACCCAGCTTGGCTTTGGCCTGAGCACCTTGGGCGAGGAAATCTACCTCAAGAATCCCGCCGGCACGCGCGTGATAGATGCCCACCGCTTTGAAGCTCAAGCCAACGGGATTGCGAGCGGCCGCTATCCCGACGGCGGGCCGAACTTCCACGAGTTGACCACGCCGACGCCCGGGGCCGCCAACGCCAAGCACCTGGCCCGGAGCGTGGTCATCAATGAGATCATGTTCAGCCCGATGACGGACAACGACCTGGATGAATACGTGGAATTGCACAATCAGAGCGACGCCCCGGTGAATGTCAGCGGCTGGCGGTTCACTGACGGCATTGACTTCACGTTTCCGCCGAATACCACCATCGCCGCCAACGGCTACCTGGTCGTGGCCCGGAATGTGAACCGCTTGTTGACCAACTATCCCGGTCTGAATCCTGCCAACGCCATCGGCAATTTCTCCGGCAATCTCGCCAACGGCGGCGAACGGATTGCGCTGGCCAAGGTGGATCAAACCGTCACCACCAACAACAACGTCGCCGTCACCAATACGATTTACGTGGTGGTGGACGAGGTCACTTACAAAGACGGCGGCCGCTGGGCGCGCTGGGCGGATCGCGGCGGGAGCAGCCTGGAATTGCGGGATGCCCGGAGCGACAACCGGCTCGCCGCGAACTGGGCGGACAGCGACGAAACCGCCAAGAGCAGTTGGCAGACGGTGGAACACACCGGCGTGCTGGACAATGGCAACGGTGCCAGCGATGAACTCCACATCATGCTCCTGGGCGCGGGCGAGTGTCTGCTGGACAACGTGGAAGTGTTTCTGGCCGGCGGTCCGAACCGGGTGGCCAATGGCACGTTCGAATCCGGCCTGGACGGCTGGGTGCTCCAGGGCAACCACGTGCAAACCGGCCTGCGCACCAACGAGGGCTTCGCGAGCAGCCGCAGCCTGCACCTGCGCGCGAGCGGCGGCGGTGACAACGGCGCCAACCGGATCAAGATCAAGCTCACCAGCGGTTTCTCTAATGGCCAGACCGTGACGCTGCGCACTCGAGCCCGCTGGCTGTCCGGGCAGACGAACCTCCTGCTGCGGCTCAAAGGAAACTATCTCGAAGCGGCCGGCAAGCTGGTCGCTCCGCCAAACCTCGGCACGCCCGGCGCACCGAATAGTCGGGCCGTGGTCAATGCCGGCCCGGCCATCCACAGTGTGAACCACACGCCCATTCTGCCAACCGGCGGTCAGGCCGTGCAGGTCGTCGCCCAGGTCCAGGATCCCGACGGCCTGGCCAGCCTGCAACTGGTCTATCGCGCGGACCCCGCCACCAATCTCAACCTTGTCAGCATGGTCTATAACGGGGCCGGTTTTTACAGCGCCACCATCCCGGGTCAGTCCGCAGGCACGCTGATCGCCTTCCACATCCGGGCCACGGACGCACACGTCAGTGCTCCGGCCACGACCCGTTTCCCCGACGACGCCCCGGATCGCGAGTGTCTGGTCCGCTTTGGCGACGCCAGTCCGCCCGGCACGTTCGGCGTTTACCGCTTGTGGATGACCCAGGCCAACATCAATACCTGGGCAGCGCGCGAGAAACTCAGCAACGAGGCCATGGACGGCACGTTCGTCTATGGCAATTTCCGCGCGGTGTACAATGCCGGCGGACGTTATCGCGGCAGTCCGTTCATCCGTCCCGGTTACAACAGTCCCGTGGGCAACCTGTGCGCCTACGTGTGGACCATGCCCAAGGACGACGCGGTGCTGGGGGCCGACGAATTCAACTTCGACACCCTCGAACCCGGACGGGACAACACGCGCCAGCGCGAAAAGACCTCCTTCTGGATCGCCGAACAACTCGGCGTGCCCTTCAGTTATCAACGCTACGTCCATCTTTACGTGAACGGCATCAAACGCGGCGACATTTATGCAGATTCCCAACAACCCAATTCCGATTTCGTCCGCAGTTGGTTCCCGGATGACGACAACGGCGAGATTTTCAAAATTGACGACTGGTTCGAGTTCAACGACAGCGTCACCCGGGAATTCAACATTGATGCGACGTTGCAGAACTTCACCACCACCGGCGGCGCCAAGAAGCAGGCCCGCTACCGCTGGAACTGGGAGAAGAAGTCCAATCGCGGTCTGGATGACGACTACTCGAAGTTGTTCGCGTTGGTGGATGCCATGAACACCCCGGGCACGACCGCCTATACTGAAGCCGTCGAAGCGGTGGTGGATGTCGAGCAGTGGCTGCGCATCTTTGCCGCCCGCCGCGTCGTCGCCGACTGGGACGGCTACGGTTACAATCGCGGCAAAAATCAGTTCACCTACAAACCCCAGGCCGATGGTTGGAAGATGTTGTTGTGGGACCTGGACTTTTCGCTGGGCGGCGGCAGTGACAGCGCCACAGCCAGCCTGTTCTCAGTTGGCGACCCCACGATTGATCGAATGTATCAACATCCGCCTTTCCGCCGCGTCTATCTCCGCGCCTTTTATGATGCCGCGAATGGTCCGCTGCTGAGCACCACTTCCGGCCCGGTCATGGACGCCACTTACGCCGCGTTGCAGGCGAACAGCATCAGTGCTGCCGCGCCCACGGACGTCAAGACCTGGATCGGCGAGCGCCGGACCTACATTCTGCAACAGCTGGCCAGTGTCGCCGCCAACTTCGATTTCACCGTCAATGGCGGCAACAACTTCAGCACCAGTCAGAACCTCGTCACCCTCACCGGCAACGCGCCCGTGCAGGTCAAGACCATCAAGATCAATGGTGTGGCCTATCCGGTGACCTGGACCAGCCTCACGCAATGGACGCTCCAATACGCTCTCGGCCCCGGCGCCAACGCGCTCAATCTTCAGGCCTTCGACTCTTACGGCAACCTGATCGGCGGATTGTCCGACAGCATCACCATCACCTACACCGGGGTTGCCCAATTGCCGCAGGATCATCTGGTGATCAATGAGATCATGTACAATCCCGCCGCGCCGGATGCCGAATTCATCGAAATTCACAACCGTTCCACGCTAACCGCGTTTGACCTTTCGAACTACCGCCTCAATGGCGTGGGCTTCAACTTCCCGGAAGGCACCATCATTCCACCCAATGGTTTCGTGCTGGCGGTGGAGAACCATGCCGCCTTCCTCTCAGCCTTCGGTCTCGGCTTGCCGGTGGCCGGGGTTTATTCCGGCGCACTCGACAACGGCGGCGAAACGCTCCGGCTCATCCGACCCGGCGCCACGCCCGAACTGGATCTGCTCATTGATGAAGTCACTTATGATGACGATCCGCCGTGGCCGGTGATCGCGGACGGATTCGGTCCATCGCTGCAATTGATAGACGCTACGCGCGACAATAATCGCGTTGCCAACTGGGCGGCGGCGCAGGGCGGGGGCGCCCCTCAAACCAACACGATCTTCAGCATCACCGGCGCGTGGAAGTACGAGCAATCCGGCACCGATCTGGGCACATCCTGGCGGCAACCCGGTTTCAATGACGCCGCCTGGCCCTCCGGCGCGGCGCTGCTCTACGTCACCACCGCAAACCTGCCCGCCCCCAAGAACACCCAGTTGACCTTCACCACGCCGCAGCAAACCACCTTCTACTTCCGAAAATCTTTCGCGTTCAGCGGTAATCCGGCTTCCACCACCTTGACCGCAAACTTCGTCCTGGATGATGGCGCTGTCGTCTATTTGAACGGCGTCGAAATCTTCCGCTTGGGGATGCCCCCGGGCGAAATCAGCCACAGCACCTTCGCCAGTCGCACCATCACCACCGCCGCGTACGAAGGACCGTTCAACCTCCCGGCCGCCGCCCTGATCGAGGGCGTCAACGTCCTTGCGGTGGAAGTGCATCAAGCCAGCCCCACCAGCAGTGACATCGTCTTCGGCATGACCCTCAATGCGGTCACGACCCCTCCGTCACCCTACACCCCGGGCGCTCCCAACTCGATTGCCGCCACGCTTGCGGCCATCCCGCCGCTCTGGTTAAACGAATTGCAGGCCCAGAATCTGACCGGCCCGCAGGACAATTTCGGCCAGCGCGATCCGTGGGTCGAACTTCACAACTCCGGCCCGACGCCCATCACGCTCACCAATTTCTACCTCACTGATTCTTACACGAACCTGACGCGCTGGGCGTTCCCGGCTGGCGCCACGTTGAGCGCCGGTGAATTCAAACTCGTCTGGCTCGACGGTCAGCCGGCCCAGACCAGCGGCGCTCACTGGCACACCACATTTGCCATCAGCGCGCCCACCGGCTCCGTCGCGCTCGTGCAGGTCGCCAACAATCGCACCTCAATCGTGGACTATCTCAATTACAACCTGCCGGTTGCCGACCGCTCCTACGGCGCCTTTCCGGACGGCACGCCCACCCGGCGCACGCGCTTCTACATTCCCACGGCGGCGGCTCCCAACACCAACGGTTATCCCGAAGTGCCGGTGGTCATTAACGAATGGATGGCGGGCAATACGTCCACCATCAACGATCCGCTCGATGGTAATTTCAGCGACTGGTTCGAACTCTACAATCCGGGAACGGAGCCGGTGGACCTCTCCGGCTTCACGCTGACGGACAATCTGAGCAACCCAACCAAGTGGACCATCCCGAATGGCGTTGCCATTCAGCCGGGTGAATTCCTCCTCGTTTGGGCCGACAGCCAGCCGGAGCAAAACGGCCAGGGCGCGCATCTGCACGCCGACTTCAATCTGAGCCTCAGCGGCGAAGCCATTGGCTTGTATGCTCCAAACGGATTCCCCATCACCAGTGTTACGTTTGGTCAACAGACCAACGACATCAGCGAAGGCCGCTGGCCGGACGGCGCGGCGGAACGCTATTTCATGCCCACGCCGACGCCTGGCGCGCCCAACCAGATTCCCGGTCAAACCAACCAGCCCCCCGCGCTCACCGCTATTGGCGATAAATCCATCAACGAACTTGCGCTCCTGAGTTTTCTCGTCACCGCGAGTGATCCCAACCCCGGTCAGACGCTCACGTTCAGTCTCGACGAAGGTGCCCCCGATGGCGCCGCCATCAACGCCGAAAGCGGCGTCTTCACCTGGACGCCCACCGAAGCGCAAGGCCCCGGAGTCTATGGCCTCACCATCCGCGTCACGGACAACGGCACGCCGAACTTGAGCGACGCAGAGACCATCACCGTCACCGTGAACGAGGTCAATACAGCCCCGGTGTTGCATCCAATCGGCAATCAGACGGTGGATGAAGAAACGTTGCTGACCTTCACCGCGCTCGCTTCGGACGGCGACGTGCCCCCGAACATACTGACTTTCAGCCTCGATGAAGGCGCCCCCGCCGGCGCCGCGATAAATCCCAACACTGGCGTCTTCACCTGGACCCCCGCCGCGCAGCAAGCGCCCGGCGTTTATCCCGTGACCATCGTTGTCACCGACAACGGCGGGCCGCCGCTCAACGCCGCGGAAACCATCGCCATCACCGTCAACGCCGTCAGCCAGCCGAATCAACCGCCGCAGTTGTCGCCAATGGCAGATGTGGCGTTGCTGGCCGGCCGCACGTTGAACCTCACCAATGCCGCCACCGATCCCGATGTGCCGCCGCAGACCCTGACCTTCCAACTGTTGAGCGCCCCGGCCGGAATGACACTGGATGCGGCCAGCGGTTGGCTGGCCTGGCGTCCCCTGGTCGCCCAATCTGGCAGCACGAACCCCGTGGTGGTCCGCGTTGCCGACGATGGCGCGCCCAGCCTCGCCGACACCCAGAGTTTCGTGGTCACTGTATTGGCGCCGGCGTTGCCGCTCCTGTCGTCTCCCGCCGTCAGCAACGGCAGTTTCAGTCTAATCGTCCACGGTGACGAAGGCCCGGACTACATCCTCGAACGCGCACACACGGTAGCACCGGCCAACTGGGTGCCGCTCACGACCAATCTCTCGCCCACACTCCCGTTCATCTGGTCGGAGCCCGCTACCAATCACGCCCTGCCAAACCTCTATCGCGCCCGACTCTCGCCATAGCGCAACCGAGGCCGCTTTCGGTCCCCGCGCAGACCCCTCCCGTCTGCGGCGAGGGTTGACGCGCGCAACTCAGGCGTTGAATGGCATCAAGAGATGCATCAAAAGATGCTTGCATTAACGGAAGTTCCTCGTAGCTTAGTCGCGTCTTCGAGGAAGCGAGCGTAGCTCAGCCTGGTAGAGCGTCACGTTGCCAACGTGAATGTCGAGGGTTCGAATCCCTTCGCTCGCTCCAATTCTATTAAGGGTTTTCTCACTCACCCCCCGTTTTGGCACAGTTTTGACCCAGTTCTGCGACTGTGGCCGCCGCAAATCGGGTTCTCAGTCTTCCCCCAACGCCGTCTTGAGGCTGCCTGCGCCGCCGCCTTTTTCGCAGCCACGGAGTTGCGCAGTTGGCCCCTCGCGCGTTCCGCCAACGGGCCTGCCGCCCGTCAGCCCTAGAATGGAATATGAGCCGGCCTCACCACAACCACGGGAAAAAGCCAATCGCCGAAATTTCCTCCGGCTCGGTGACGATTCCGATTTATGCTTCTCCCGTAACCATAACAATTGGGAAGAAGCCAGCGCAGAGTTCGGAAGCGAATTCAAAATCGAACGGTGACAACTCGGTGCGTAAAACTTACCCGTCGTTCAAAGTGGTCTATTACGAAGGAACGCAGCGCGTCTTCCGGCGCCGCAACACCCTGGCAAAGGCCAAAGCGCTCGCCAAAGAATTGGCAGGCCAGTTGGCCTCCGACGGCGTCCGCTCTCAATTCCTCACCGAGCAGGATCGCCGGATCCATGTCCTCGCCCAAAAGGCGGTCGAACCGCTCAATCTCGAAATCGACCAGGCCTGCCGCCACTATGCTGAACTGCGGAATCGCGTGAAGGGAGCCACCCTCGAAGAAGCCGTCGATTTCCATAACACCTTTGGCCAGCGAGTCCGACATGGTGCCACGACCGAGGAAGTCTATCAGGAATATCTCCAACATTTGGAAAAGCGCGGGGTCGGAGATTACCATGTGCGCGATGTTGAGAAAATCGCGGGCAAGTTCGTCAGCACCTTTCCGGGAGCGATTGCTCGAATCGACACGCCGGATATTGACGATTTCCTCGGCCACCTGGGCGGCAAGTCGCGAAACAAGAACAACTGGCGCAAAGGGATCATCGCCTATTTTAATTTCGCTCAGAAAAAGAATTTCCTGCCCAAAAATCTTGAGCATGCCGCCGCCGCAACGAGTGAGTTCTCCGATCCGCGACAGAAAATCATCACGGAAGAAGACGCGACGGCTCTCCTGCAGCGCGATGATATCTACACGCCCGAGGAGATGCGCAAGATTCTTGAGGCGATCGGTCCGGCCCTCCGACTCACCCTTGAAATCAAAGCCTTTTCCGGGGTTCGCACCGAGGAGATTGTCCGCCTCTGGTGGGTGATGGTCGATGAAAAGGACAGTTGCATCCGCGTGCCGGATGCCGTTGGCAAGATTGACGCGCGGCTGGTTCTCATCCTGCCCAATCTGGCAAAACGCCTGGCGGGCCATCCCGTGGACATCAAGCACGGACGCGTCGCAGCCGACTGGGCCTCCGCCAATTCACTCTGGCACGCGTGGGAGCGTGAGTTGGAAAAAGCCGGCGTCCCGTACCGGCGCAACGCTTTCCGCAACAGTTATATTTCTTATCGGCTGGCCATTCTTCAGGACATCCGCCGCGTGGCCGAGGAAACCGGGACGAGCCCCGAAATGATCCGCAGGAACTATCTCGTGCCGATCTCCAGGAGCGAAGCCGAGAAATGGTTTGCCTTGTAAGCATCGTTCGCTGGCCGGTCCCATTTGCGGGCTTTTGATCATCGTACCAGGCAAGGCTGTTATCCCCGCAGCGCCTCGACCCTTGTTGCGGCCTATAATTGAGTGCATGGGCATGGTCACTCTCCGCGTAGATGAGAGTCCGAAGGCCGAACGTCAGATGGCGGTTGGCGGCCTGTCGCCGCGCAGAGCGACCAAGGTGGTCCTGGCGGCGCGGTACGCCGTAGGCATCCGGACCATCGAGAATTGGCAGTACGCCGGAATTCTCCGCGCGAGCTTCGAGCAAGGATTTGCGGTATTCAATGTGGCTGATTGTGACGAGCGACTCCTCCGTTATCACCGGTAGAAGGCCTCGCTTTTTCTGTCTGACCGCGCAAATCGTCGATGACCCCCTCACCCCAAAACGATCAGCAGAAACCGTTTGTGACCAAGGAGGTGCTGGCGCGGCGTTACGGCGTCTGCGATCGCACCATAGAAAAATGGATGAAGGCACGCATTCTCATTTTCCTCAAGGTTAGGCGGGTCGTGCGCTTCCATGTTCAGGGCTGTGACGAGGCTCTGCGGAAACGCGGCTTTTTGAATGGCGACTTGGCGACCTCGCAAGACTCGTAACCCACAAACATTCTACGGGCAGAAGCGTTGACAATTAAGCCAAACAGAAGTGCAACCATTCATGAACTCAACGATTGGTCCGCAAAAATTCAGCAACCCGGGCATCGATCCGTTTGACGAAGTGAAATGGGAAAAACGGACGGCAGAAATAATCGACGACAAAAATCGAGTCGTCTTCCGCCAGGCCGACGTGCTGGTCCCCAGTTTCTGGTCCCAGCTTGCAACGAATGTCGTCGTCTCCAAATATTTTTATGGCGAGCAAGGCACGAGCGAACGGGAGAACAGCGTCCGGCAGCTGCAGCAGCTCAATCGCCCCGGTTTCGCCATACACCTCGAACAAGTAGGCGAGTTGGCGAACGCGTCCGCCATTGTTTATCCGGGCGGCTTCCGCTTCCGCCGTGGAAATCAGCCGCTCCTGCTGCGAGCTTTCAGCCGTCTGATTCAGCCTGGCGTTGTTCATCTGAGCGGCTTCGTGGACTGCCTCATCCAATTCCTCCTCACCGACTCGATGTCGCTCACATTCCTTTTCGAGCCGGCCCAAGACTCCCTTCAGTTGGCGCAACAGGAACTCCTTCACCGCGCGTCGCGTTGGTTTTCTCCGGAAGGGACTGCCCTCGTTGAGACACTCTCCCGTTGAACCGAACAAATCCCAAAAACGGTCGCCGGCGTCATTTTGTTCAACGACGTCGACTTGGCCAAATCCAAGCACATGATAACCGGCAACGGTCTTCATTCGGCGAAAGTGTGTTTGGTCGCGTTGTGAGCAGTGGTGAAGGCGATCTTCGGTAAACCGCAAACGCGATGCGAGCAAATCAATGCGCGAGAAAGCACGGACGATCTGCTAACCGCAACCCGAACTCTCGCCGCAACTTGGACACCGATAACAGGCGCCGTTGCGCACCATGATTGCGCCGCAATTGTGGCAGGGCGGCGCGTCCGATTGAAAATGGGCGAAGGCCTTTGCCTCACGCCCGTCGCTTTCTGTGCCGGTTATTTCTGCGCTGACCAACACAGGTTGTCCATTACCTACCGCCACATGCTTGGAAGCGTGGCTCAATCGGCTCACCGGAGTAGTGTCAGGCTCGACGCCCTCGTAGCCGGTAATGAACGCGATCCCCAGCCACCGGAAGATGTAGTCCACTATCGATTTGGCCACGCGGATTTGTGGATTTAATGTGTAGCCGGACGGCTCGAACCGCTGATGCGCGAATTTCCGCACGAGGTCTTCTAGCGGGACGCCGTATTGGAGCGACAGACTCACCAGCGTGGCGATGGTGTCCATCAAGCCGCCGATGGTTGAGCCTTCCTTCGCCATCGTAATAAACAGCTCTCCCGGCCGGCCGTCTTCGAACAGGCCGACAGTGAAGTAGCCCTCGTGTCCCGCGATGCTGAACTTATGAGTGAACGAGGCGCGTGTCTCCGGCATGCGGCGACGCACCGGCTGGCCAACTTGCTTGCGCAACTGCTCCACTTCCTTCTGCAACGCGCCGAATTGACTTGGGAAATTCTTGTCGTCCCCGTTGGCAGCCATTTTCGTCGTGTTGAGCGGCTGCGAGCGTTTCGAGCCGTCTCGGTAGACAGCGACGCACTTGAGCCCCATCTTCCAGGCCTCAACATAGATGTCGCGAATGGCCTCAATTGTGGCCGAGTTGGGGACATTCACTGTTTTGGAAATCGCTCCGGACAGAAACGGTTGCGCTGCGCTCATGATCTTCAAATGCGCGCGATAGTTCAGGCTGCGCTGACCCCGTGCAGGTTTGAAGGCGCAGTCAAAAACGCCCAGATGCTCGGGCTTGAGGCCGCTCTTGGCAATATCGCCTGCCGGTAACAAGCCTTGGGCTACGACCTCGTCGTCTTGGGTCAGAACAACGTCCTCAATCGTGTCGTATCTCTCGACGTGTCGGATGATGTTTTCGATCTGCTCGTGAACATAGCCGAGGTTGCGCAGCGCCTCGGACACGGTGTGGTTCACGATCTTCAACATGCCGCCGCCAGCGAGCAGCTTGTATTTGACCAGCGCGATGTCCGGTTCGATGCCGGTAGTGTCGCTGTCCATCAGGAAGGAGATAGTCCCGGTCGGTGCCAGCACGGTTACCTGAGCATTGCGGTATCCGTGTTGTCTGCCCAGCGTGAGCGCCTGATTCCAACACTCCGCTGCCACCAACCGAAGGTAGTCAAACTTTTCTGAGACGTGAATGTCATTGACCGCCGCACGGTGCAATTCAAGGACACCGAGCATGGATTCCACGTTGTGTTGGCATGCTGGCCTTTCCACATGGGTGCAGCGAGCGTCCCTGTAACCTTTGAATGCGCCGAGTTGTTGGGCCAGCAGCGCCGACTGCCTGTAAGCCTCGCCAGTCATGACGGCGGTAATGGCGCCGGCAAGGGATCGAGCTTCGTCTGAATCGTACGGCAGACCGTAGCTCATGATGAGCGATCCCAAGTTCGCGTAACCCAAGCCCAGCGTGCGGAAAATGTGAGAATTCTCGGCGATCTCCTCGGTCGGGTAGCTGGAGTTGTCCACCAGAATTTCCTGTGCGGTGATAAACAGGCGTACGGCCGCCTTGAAGCGTTCCACGTCGAAAGCGCTGTCGTCACGCTTGAACTTCATCAAGTTCAGCGACGCCAGATTGCAGGCCGTGTTGTTGAGAAACACGTACTCGGAGCACGGATTGGTGGAGTGGATCGGTTCGGTGCCCTTGCACGTGTGCCATTTCTGAATCGTGCTGTCGAATTGCATCCCCGGGTCGCCGCAGGTCCAGGTGCATTCAGCGAGCTTGTGCAACAGCCTCGCGGCATCCTTTTTCTCCAGTGGCTTGCCGGTCGTGACGGCCCGGGTCCACCACTCTTTCCCGGAGACCGCGGCTTCCATGAATTCGTCGCTGGCCCGGACGGAAAGATTCTCGTTCTGGAACCGGACGCTGCCGTATGCTTCGCCATTGAAGGACCCATCGTAACCCTGTTCAATCAACGCCCACGCCTTCTTCTCCTCCTTTTGTTTGGCCTCAATAAATTCCTCGATGTCGCCGTGCCAGTCGCGCAGGCTATTCATCTTGGCCGCGCGACGGGTTTTGCCTCCGGACTTCACGATTCCAGCAACTTGGTCGTAAACCTGAAGAAAAGAGAGAGGACCGCTGGGACGACCACCGCCGGAAAGCCTTTCACGGTTTGAACGCAGCGGAGTCAAATCGGTGCCGGTGCCGGAGCCGAATTTGAAGAGCATGGCCTCGCTCTTGGCGAGGTCCATGATCGACTCCATATCGTCCCCGACGGACTGAATGAAGCACGCGCTGCACTGGGGATACTCGTACTGCGTTGAGGCTCGCTCGGCTTTCTGCGTCTTCGGATTGTAAAACCAGTTCCCTCGTGTGGAATTCTTTCCGATTCGATAAACATGGTGAAGGCCGACGTTAAACCAGACCGGCGAATTGAAGGCCCCATATTGGTGGAGGCACAACCAGACCAGTTCAGCGTAAAACACGTCGCCATCTTCTTTGCTGAAATATGCGTCCTTCACACCCCAGTCGGTGATGGTGCGACATACGCGGTGGATCAGCTGGCAGGAGCGTGAGCCTCCGACCGTTCGGTTTCCTGGACGCGGACGCAAACAAGAATGCATGAAAAAAACGACCAAAAGAAAGCTGACTGCCTGGAGGTTGATCCAAAAGTTCCCGCGCCTGCAACTGAACGAAAATTGTCTGACCAACATTGCCTGCCCCGAATGCGGCAATCGCGACCAATTCCGCATCGAAATGAAGAGCACGTTTACGCTGCGGGATGACGGGACGGACGGCCACGAAGACACGGAATGGGGACGACACGCCTATTGTCAGTGCGGCCAATGCCAACATGAGGGCAGAGTGCGCGACTTCACTTTCCCCGGTTTGGACGACCTGCTGCGGTCCGCAAATGAATCCAAAGGCTGACACCGAGAAAATCCGGTTCTGCCGGGAAGCCGACTCGCGTTACTGTTTGGTGCATGAGGGAAGCTTCGGCGGAAGCTCGAAGCTCTTTTATATCGTGCGCTTGGTGGAACGGGAGATGGGGCTCAAGTTGGAGCGTAAGGGTTATTTTGGCCATAGAGGGTACAGCCGCCAGACACTTCAAAGCGACCAGCCGATCAACGTGCGCGTCTTTGGCTGGAAAGTCCGCCGTCTGCTGGGGCTTCCGCTTAAGGAACTGGCCAGCATCGTTCGGGACTGCCGCCTTCTTGGACCAAATGTTGGAGAACCGGGGTTTGGGAAACTCGACGAGGGAACCAATGCATCGGCTTTGAAGGCTTGGTCCCTTCAATATTACGAGGCGAACGACATTGACTGCCGCGGGAGCCTGGCCGTCTTGGAACGCAACAGCGTATTTCGTTGGCGTCGCGTCTCCACCGACCTTTTACTCCACAACCTTGAAGCGAGTTTCCAGACACCGCTTAAAGTCGAGGTCTATCGGCAACTGCTCGCAAACGGAGCGGCCTTGCCTCCATTGATCTGCGGCGTCGCGGGTGGGATCTGTTGGAAGGCTATCACCGCCTGGCTGCACACCTACAGGCGGGAAGCACTGAGGTACCCTCCGTCGTTATCGGGAATGTATAAACCGAAATCCCCACCCGGCATAAGGCGCCGGCGGCAGAAGCCGAAAAATGGCGCATGCCAAACAAAGGCTGAAAAACAAACCGCGTTATGAAGGATTGGTTTACCGTAGATAAAGAAGGGCTGGCCAAAGTCTTGGGCCGTCGCGACAAGGCTTTTGCCGTGATGGAATTGATCCAAAATGCCTGGGACGCTGAAGGCGTTTCCCTCGTCGAAGTGACGATCAAACCGGAAGGTCCTGGAAAGACGTTGCTCATTGTTGAGGACAACTCGCCTGGGGGGTTTGCCGACCTGACGCACGCGTATACGCTATTCAAGGAATCTCCCAAGAAGGCCGATCCGTTGAAGCGCGGCCGGTTCGATGCCGGAGAGAAGCTCGTCCTGGCCATCTGCGATTCTGCCCGCATCTGTACGACGAAGGGCACTCTGATTTTCGATAAGCGAGGCCGGCGCGAGATTCCGCAAAAGAAATCCGTTGGATCGCGCATCACATGCCTGCTCCGGATGACGAAGGCGGAAATGGAGGAGGCGCTTGCCTGGACGCGAAAACTCCTGCCCCCTCGAGGCATCGTCACCCGCGTCAACAACGCCCTCGTCGAGGCGCGTCGGCCTGTAGCGACCCTCAGCGCGCGCCTTCAGACTGAAAAAGCCAATGCCGCCGGATTTCTCCGGCGAGTGGAACGTAACACCGAGGTCAAACTCTATGAAGCTATGCCCGGAGAAGCTGCAATGCTCCACGAGATGGGCATCCCGATCGTGGAGACCGGAGACAAATGGCACTACGACGTCGCTCAGAAAATTCCTCTGACCCTTGACCGGGAAGGAGTGGCGCCGTCGTTTCTCCGTGAGGTACGGTTGGCGGTGTTCAACCACATGCATGAGCAGATCCGAGCCGAGGAAATGAACAGTCCGTGGGTCGAACAAGTCGTCGCCGAGAAAGATTGCAAACCGGCGGCCATCCAAACCTATCTGAACCGGCGTTTTTCGGAAAAACGCGTGGCTTACGATCCGTCCGATCCCGAAGCCAACAAGCTGGCCGTTTCGAAAGGCTATGTGGTCGTGACGGGCTCGATGATGAGTTCCGGAGCGTGGAAGAACTCCAAGACCGCCCAAGCCATCCTGCCCGCTGGCCAGGTCACTCCATCGCCACAGCCTTATAGCCCCGACGGGCCGCCCTTGAAACTGCTGAACGAGATGACACCGGGGATGAGGACGGTGGAACAGCACGCAACGGGGGTTGCTCGCGAGATATTGCGGCGTGAAATCACGGTGACCTTCGCCAATGACCCGGAATGGCCGTTTGGCGCAACCTACGGCCCCGGACGGCTGACGTTCAACGTTGGGCGGCTGGGGAGAAGGTGGTTCGACCTGGAGATGAACCGGGTCGGGATCGAGCAATTGTTGCTGCACGAGTTTGCCCACGAATTCGCCAGCGATCATCTGAGCCACGAATACCACGAAGCAATCTGCAGCATCGCCGCCAAATGGCTGGACGCGACCAGAAAACAACGACTTTGAATGAAGTCTTTTCTGAAGGTCCGAGCGAAGGCCAAAAGGGCGTGAAACAAAACGCGCGAAATGGCCCGCAATCACAAAAAGTTGACCCGAGTCGAGGTGGAGAAATGCGAGTTCAATGGACGATCTCTCCGTCTGGTCACGGGATGGGTGCGAGGAAAGAACGGCAGCCGAATGCTCACCCGCCTGACGGCGTTACCGCTGAGGCCGGGACGATACCGAAGGAACATTCCGCGCGAAATTCGTGATCTACTGTCCTCCTCAAGCGCATGAAAAAGCAGGACGGGCAATTTCTGCCGCCCCAGGAACCAGGGTTACGGCTCATCGCTGCCGGGCTTTTCTCTGCTGGATTTTTTCGGCTTCGACGATCATTTGCGAAAGCGAGAGTCCCAAGCTATGAGCGATGGCCTGAGCCGTGTCCAAATTGGGGCTTCTCTTTCCGCGTTCCAGGAGCCCGATGTACGTCTGATGGAGTCCGGCCTGGGAAGCCAGGGCTGATCGGCTGAGACCTTTGGCCTGGCGATGCTTTTCCACGACCGACGCAAAACCGTCTGATAATTCCAAGGGGATGCGACGCATCCTGTAGAGAATGGGCCGCGATGTTGGAAGCGCGGATAAGACATTTGTCTTGACCCTTTCGGAGAAAGAGGATTTAAGGACTCGAAACAGGATCCCATGAGAAAAGAGCCGCTCTTTCCACGAGGCGCTTTGCCAGCCGTCCTTCCCTGTTCCGGAACGATACACAATGCACCCATAATGGGTTTATGCACCTTGACACCCGCTTTTCGCTCATGATGAATTGGACTGGCAAAGCAGACCGCCATTCGGCAGAATCAACCAGCGGGTCTGTGAAATACCGGGGTGGCCGTGAACAGTAGAAAAGCCTGGTTTTGCTCGGTCGCTGAACGAACGCTGACGATACCTCAGCGTGCGGCCTTGGCATAAATCAAGCGGCACTCTGATCAGTCGTTGACTGCCTAATCAATGCTGGGCAACAAAATGGACCTCGAAGAAAAACTAACGGCGCCGAAATTCTGGCGACAAATCAGCATTCGGATTGGCGATAAAGTCGTTCAGGTTGAGCAATGGGTCGATGATTTCATGCCCAGCCGAACCACGCTTCGGAATGCAGAGCGAACAGAAGAAATCGAACACCACCTGACACTGGGCCAGATTCGGGACAAATATCTTTCCGGCGGTTCGGCGAGCAGCACCGTACATCTCAAGGACGATCTGGAAATCTTCTTCCCGGAATTGGACGCTCCGGAAAACTTGAAAATCTTCGACCGGCGCTATGGGCAACAGGCCGAGGTCGCGGAGAAAATTGCCTCACCGGCATTGTTGCAAATCGAGCAGGCAGTCAAAGCGGCCGAAGACGTTTATCTCAGAAACAGTGGCGCGTTTTCTGATCCTTACCAATACGAAGATCCGCGGATTGAACCGGTCACCTTCACAACCGGCTCGGAGGCGGAGTTGCGCGCCCGGATCACGGACCTGTTCCACGCGTTCCCAAAAATCTTCGACGCAGTGCCTGAGCCGCGGGTCTTCGTGCATACTGAGTTCGACGAGACCCCGGCCAGCTTCAACGTCCATCTGTTGCACAACAGTCATAGGTGGCAGGCCGAGAGTTACCTGCTCTCATTGGTCAAGCAGATCGTGCGGGAGAACACGCCGCGAGGCTATTGCTACCACAGCAAGACCGGGCTTCTCGAACGACGGTCGGATTTCCACAAAGACTCGCTTCTCGTCACCATTGCGCCGACTGCGCCGACACCGGAACAAATCCAAAAGGCGCGCCAGAACACCTCGGCCCTCTTCGAAAAATACCGGCTGACCCTCAATCCAGAACTGTTCGAACAAGACCCATTGAAAAGCAGCCAGCGGAAAGCCGCTGGCAACGGAAACCTCGGAGTTTCAGTTTCCTGATTAACTGGGGCACCGTTCAGGCGATCTCAGGATAAACCCCAACCGGCGACGGAACGCACTGTTCCGGATCCAAAGCGTGCCCACGGTCGTCATTAGTTGGTGATTCCGCGCTGAGTTTTCGGGAAAAGCTCGCGGCCTGGATCGGATCAAACGGGCCATAGGCTTCGGTGCCACGGCACACGATCCGCTCGTCCTTTGCCAGGACGATTATTCCACCACAAAAACGCAGCGCCAGTTCCCCCTTCAACCGGTGTGGATCCACATCGGACGGCAGTGGCCGAAGCTGCAGTGGATTGAGCCCGCTGTTGACATACAGTTTGGCGAACGTCCGCAGTTGTTCAAAATTCCTCAGCCCGGGAAAGGTTCTTTGCAGCATCTGGAAAGTTTGCCCGGCATGTTCGCCAGCCACCTGCGAAACCATGAACTGCACGTTCCGCGTAAAGACGTCCATGCGGTTTGAGCGGGCTGCGGAACGGGACGCCGTATCCACTGCGGGCGAATCAAGCTGATTCATACTCGATTATAGAGCCGGATTGGTCGCGCTTGTTCTTCCACCCGAGCGCCTCCTTCTCCGCATCTCCTCCACGATGAACCCCATCCGCATCCGCAAGACACCCCCTGCGATCCCTATGCTTGAGAGAGTCAACCAACAGGCAGATCGAGATGAAATTGCAGGAGACAGCGCTAAGGATGTTGAAAAATGTGGCCGGAGTGTTTCATGTGCGTCCTATTATCCCAGAAGGTGTGCTCACTTTGCGCAAAGGCCGTCGGGGCCATGAACTGGTCCAAGATGAAGGCGAAGCCGTGCGCGTCGTCGCTGTGAGCGACGACAAACCGGGTTTACTTTCGTTCGCCGCCATCAACGGGATACCGGTCAAGAATTACACGGACATGGCTGTGCCCAAACCGGAGACAACGAACAAGGATGCGGCTCAAGTTCCAGAATTGAGCATGTAAGCTGACTCACGGTTCGAACGGGGAAAAACACTCTTTTGCAAATCGCTCGGTTAGCACCGGCGAAATCTCGTAACCACAATGAAGCTTAAGCCATTGAGATGGCGGGCGCAGGCATAGCCGGACGATCCAAACCCAGTTCGCGCACCTGCCGACGGATGGCCCGAGCGAACGTGTCCACCAACGACGATTGCACGACAACCGCATGGCTGTCACTTGTGGACAACGCCACGCCGTCAAGGAAAGTCGCCACACATTTCTGAAAGGGATCGGTCTGGTCTGACTCGGCCGGCCACGCTCCACAAAATTTCTGCGCCTGGCGCAGATAGCCAACGTCGCTGGTCGGCTTGTGCTGGAATGATTCGCGGTTTGACTGCACCCATTCCTTGACCCGCTCGTGCGGCTGCAGGCCCAGCAGCGCGGCGCGTTGAGCCAGGGCCGAGTAAGCGTTCGCCGGTTTCACTTCCGTAAGCGGGATCAACTTGTTTTCGTCCGGCAAGCGCAGAGGAGATCCAAGGCTGCGGGCGAATTGATTGGTGATGACGCGAACCAATGTGGATTCCAAGCGGGCGGCTGCCTCAGGGCCTTGGACTTGGCAGATGTCATCCATCAATCGCAAGTGTTCTTCCGCAAGCGGCGTTTCCGGCACGACTCGCAGGGCGGGATTGGTCGACCATTTGCCGAATACCGAGGTCATTTGCTCCAGCAATTCCTCGGGCGAGGTCGGCTGAGTCGGCACCGCTGCGGCATAATCCGTCATCAGTTGATAAAGCACGACACCCTGCTTCGACAAACGCTGATCGAGGAGGTTGTAGATGTGCGGATTCTGGGCTGCGCCACCGGGCGGGCTGCTGATTCTCATGACTCCATTATATGACCGCGCCAGCCCCGCTCCGCGGAAGACCAGGTCCCGGCCGGACACAGGCACCGGCTCTTCCTATCGTTGACCCACTACGGCAGACAAATCTGTCTGGCTCGCGATCCGCAGTGCAGCGAGTGTCGCCTGCGGCGAGAGTGCGCCGGTGCGCGGCAGAATTTCATCCGGGGTGCAAGCTCCCCGGACTTAAAATAGGATATGCCAACGGCGGCAAAGTGGACGTTCATACTGATGCTCAATGCGGTCCTCTCAGGATTCTTCGGCCTGGGGGTGGCCGCAGTGCATTTTTTCTGGCTCGAATACGCCATCGTCCGTTGGCCGAGGGTTCATTACACGGAAGATTACCAGACGGCATTTGCGGTCGTCTGTGCCGCGGTCGTTTTCGTCCTCACCACTCTGCGGCAGATCAGCACCTGTCTGGCCAGCAAAACTCTGCGTCCGGGCGAAATCGGTTTCATTCTCGTCTTCGTCGTGATCGTCATGGTGGGCATGACTCCCGTGCCGGGCAGCAACTTCCCCGCTTATCTTTACGAACGGAATTCCGCGGGCAAGAAGCAGCCAAACGCGGCGGCCATCAAGCATGACGAGCCTGCCCCTCTCCACCTCAAACAAAGCCTCCCGTGACGATCCGATCCTCCCCATCGCGGAAAGGATTTGCCTTGGTCGGCGCCATGGTGCTGGCAGTGATGGTTTGCGTGGCCGCCTCGCTCGCCATCCGCAGTTCACAACATCGCATTCTTGAGGCACGCGCCAAGGAGGGAAACATCGAAGCGCGGCTTGCACTGGATTCAGCAGCGTCGCGAATCTTGAGCCAGCTGGATCGCGTGTTCGAGATCAGAGGCGCGTATGGGCGGCAGGACCTCCAGCAGTGGCTCGAGATGCAGCAACCCTCGGTGTCAGGTCCGTACTCGGTCACATTGTCTGCAACCAACGACGTTGTCCCAGAGGATAAAATCGTTTCGACGCGCACATTAGCGGCGGCCGGGCTCAACAAGAACACGCTCGATCCGCTCTACCCGGATTTTTGGATGGGCCAAACGAATTTCTCAATCGATATCACCGCACGCGCCCGGCGACAGGGTTACCCGGACTTTCGCGCTCGCTACGGCTTTCGTATCCGAGCCGTTCCCGTGACGGAATGGGCCGTGTTCAATCCGGGCCGGCATCGGGAGACGGTGCAGCTCGCACGTGACGTTTCCGATACTGGTCACCAGGCGGTGCATGCTTACGTTGGGGTGGTGTATTCCGGTGGATTCAGTTCTGTGGGAACACCTGCCTCGGTCACCGACGCCAGCGTGAGCGCTGCGAACCGCCGCCTCTGGCGCACGAGCGGCAGTGCCGGCGGGGTTGCCAAGTACCCCAACGCCGCATCGGAAGGCGCACTCAGTTTCAAGGGGGATTACCCGGATTATGAGCCACAATGGGGCAGCTACGAACTTTGGGGCAGCCTGCGGGACTCAAGTGATTCAGTCGTGAACAACGAAGTCGCCGGACATTACGACGACTTCCTGAGAACACAGGATTGGTCGCCGGATTGGGTCACGCCTTCCTTTCAACCGGTCCAGATTTCACACAACAACCCGCTGTATGACCCCAACGGCCAACATGCAGGCGACTACGTCGCTGTTCTGAATCTGGCGGACTATCTTTCGGAACGGTCCGCCCGCAGTCTTTACGCCATTCCCACTCCCTACCTTGGCGGGTTGCCCATTCCTACGATCGTGGTGACCAACGCCGAGATCGTGGCGGGCGCGGGAGTACCACTCAATCTGACCTTCCCGCCGTCAGTGCGGGTTTTCTTCACCGGCGACGTCAACACGAATCTGGCCAGGCTGAAAGTTGAAGGGAACATCGGTTTCGTTCCGAAAAATACCGATGTCCTGGCCATCAGCAATTTTGCGCAGCGAATAATTGCGCCGGCCATTTTCGCGACGAACGAGTTCCGCCTGGTCAGTCGGGCAGACGTCACGCTGGACGCGACCAATCAATTTTTCGTCGAGCACCAGCGCTACGCCCTGCTGCATCAGCAATTATACCAGTGGGCCAGCAACATTCAGGCGAGGGTGTTAAGCGACACCGCAAGCCCGCTCTACGTGCAAAGCGCCGCAGACGAAAACTACTTCCTGGATTATCTGGCGATTTCCAACTTGAACAGCACGGTCAAGCCGCAGGTCTCCGTCCTCACCGACACGGCGACCAACCGCATCGAGACCCTCTACACGAACGTGATCAGCCGTTACAACTACTCCGGCGTTTACGAGCAATCGGTTTGCGGCCTGCTCAACCAGGAACAGATGACGGCCTTGGACAGCACTCTCGTGGACGAGCATCTGACCGGCGCCCTTGCCGGAATTCCGGGAACGTTTGTCTTGAGTGGGCTGGAGATCATCACCAATCAGACCGACATCGTGCGGCCGTTCACCCAGGAACAGATTGCACAGTACCACGGCTTGCTACCGGTGCTCGATGGCCAGTACGCCATCGAAGCCCAGCTCATAGGATGGACGCCCACCAACCTGCCCGTTCCCTTTCCGCCGCTCACCGAGGCCAACATCCAGACCGTGCCGTACGCCAAGGCGTTCATCACGATCCACACCAACTACGCGGAGCGATATCGTGAACAGATCGACCTGTTTCAGCCGACGCCAGAGCGCATTTCCATCGGCACCAACGGACCAATGTTAACCAGCGTGGAACTGACTGAAATGCATCCCTTGGGCGGCACGTGGAGGGATTATCTGTGGATGAACTGGAGCAACGGAATCAGCGCCGCCCCTTATTTGGGCATGCAGCTACGAGGTGGGCAGAGCGAGAACAGCGAGCGCTACGACGCTGCCGGGAACTGGAACCCGGAAAATGTCGGCGGGTGGAAATCCACCACCTACGGCGTGTTGCGGGAGCAAAATGAAATCACCCCTGCGGATAACCGCAGCGACGCCGACATCCAACCGGTCGACCCGGTGCTTTACGACGCGACCTTTGTGCAGCGCGCCATTCAGTTCAACTATCAGACGCTGGGCTGGACGAAAACCAACGCGCCGGCAGTGCCTGGTCCAGCGCCCGTGTTCAACGGGCGACTCGTGGTGGAGGATGGAATCAAGCGACCGGCTGGGCTCGCGCCCGCAGGACTCGTTATCAACGGGCAACTGACTTACTCGCATCGGATCAAGTGGCTCATGGCCACGGACCCGTTGATCACTCAATTCAGCGTCAACCGCAACCCTGCCACGATGCCTCAAGGACCAGACCGTGTTTACGACATTCGCATATCGCACGTTGAGCTTAATCGGCTTTAGCCTGGCGCTCACCGCTGCCGCCGGACCGATTACGTCCGACGACGTTCGTGTCGAGCGCGGAATCATTCCCAAAGCGCTGGCGCAGGAAAAGGTTGAGGCCGTGGAGATCTTGCGCGCCAGTCAGCAGCCATTGCTGTGTCGGCGCGCGATAGCCGGCATCTCCCGCATTGAGAACAAGTTCGCAAACACCGCTACGAACGCCGCTTCGCGCGCAGCGGACGTCAAACTTGTTCTTCTCGGGAATAAAAGAGTCTCGCTGCAGGCTGAAGTGAAGAAAGAAGGTTACACCACGTACCGGCCGGCAAACGGCCTGCCAACGTATTTGGACAGGAACGGTCGGCGCTCACCGGAGGATTATTTGAACCCGGACGTGCTCAAGGGAGGCGCCAACATCCTGACGCCCAAAGGAACGCTTGAGGTGCCGGCCTGTTTGGGTCCGAAAGAGTTGGAGGACTACCTGCACCTGCGGTGCGACCGGAAAATTCGGACCGGAGATTACTGGAGAGAACTGCACGCGGGACGGCTCAACGACCAGGAGTTGGCAAGCTTGAGATACTATGACTATTTGGACGCGAACGTGGCTTTGCGCTCTGTGCCTGTTTATCAGTGCATGGAGATCAAAAGCCGAAACCATTGACCACTTCAACCCGCACTGGCAGGGGTCGGCATGGCAGGCCAATCGCCTGGAACTGCCCGGCCTGGCCTATCAAGGCGCCCTGTTTCCATTGATCACTCAAGGGCCGGGATTCGCGACGCTCCCATCCGGAGCGTTTGTGCTGCGGCTTCACGTACTGCCGCTGACCATCCAACGCGACGAACCTTTGCTCGTCGTGTGGGGCCGTGTCGAGGAGCCGAAAGCTAAACCGCTCGCCACGCTTTACCTGCGACGGGGACGGCTGGTCTGGCTTTGCCCGGTCGATCCAAGAGGCGACTCGCTGTTTGATGCAGCGCAAGACGTCGAGCTGACGACCAAGGAACTAACCTCAGGGCTCTGGACGACAGTGGATGTGCTCATCAACCCGCAACCGTATCAGCAGACATTCGGTTGGAACCTGGAACTGAATCACCCGCAAGACCCGGCCAAACCTTCCGGCCAGCCGCTTCACCTGGCAAGGCAACTGAGCGTGGCCGCCTGGACGCTGGAGAAAATCGAAATCCCGCGAATCCATTCGGCCTGGCTCGGGCAAATGGAGCTGCTTCCTCCAGACATAACGCCGACGCAACTCCGTCCAAACATGTTCCGCAAATGAAATTCTGCGTTGCCTTGTCCATTTTGCTTTCCACTCTGGCGGCTGACGCGTCCAGCCTCCGCGATCTCTATTTGCCGCCCTGGTACGACCAAGCCGCCCGGCAAATATTCCAGCTCGAACTCAAAGATTTGAAGTTGGATCGCATCCAATTGGACCTGCCCTGCACCATCTCTGTGAACCAACAGATCATCGAAGTCACCAATGGCGTGGCCAAGGCCACCCTGTTCATCGACCTCAGGAAAACGCCATCCACTTTTCCGCTGGTGATCATGGCCATGGACGCCAACGGGCAAATGACGGAGTACAAGAAGTTGATTTGTCACCTGTCACTCGTAGCGCTGCCGGTGCAGGTTGACGTCCAGGGCGAAACGTTCGCGATCACCAATCTCACCGAAGAACCGTTTGAAGTGGAGCGAGCCGAGAATCTGATCATCACTTCTCAGGGCGAGCGCCATATCCACGGCACGTTGAAAGGAAACGGGCGACTGAAGTTGAAGGGACGCGCTGTCATACTACTGATCCCGACTGCACGCGCGGAGGCCGGGAAATGAAAAGACCAAAGACAACCGCGTTTTCACTGGTGGAAATCCTGATTGTCGTGGGGATCCTGAGTGTGATCGCCGTAACCGGATATCGCTGCCTGATGTATCTTACCAAGGAGGCGACCCAAACCTCGCGCGCGGCCGTCAATTCGCGCCGGGCTGAGTATGACCGCTTTGTGGGTGTGCTGAATGACCGCCTCGGCCGCAGTTGGAGTTACACGGTGGACGACTCCAGTTCGCAGGGACTGAACGGGAGCGTCCTGCACCTTTACGACCCAGACGGGCAAAACCTCGCTGACTTTGGAATCTACACGGACGGGATCATTTACCTGTACCAAATTGCGGATGCGGGAGGGGGCGCGCCTCTGAACTTGGAGTATGCGTTCACCAACCGGGATGCCACGTTGGATTATGCGCTCCGATTCACGACGAATTCCGTGGCGCCCGATTTGGACGTGACGGCCTCGTGGAAAGTGGCGCCGCCGTTGTATTACCGCGCTGCCACGGGCGCTTTTCAAGGGTTGTTCATCAGTGCTGATGAGAGCGAACTGGAACAGCAGGTGTCCGAGCATCGGACCAACAAGACCGGCCTGCTCCAGCACGACCTGCGCGAATACAACTTCAACCCGCGTCACGACGCTTTCCGTTGACGATGAAAATCACTCCTCATCGCAGATTCAAGCTGAGCGGCGCGACTCTGGTGGAGATGGTCGCCGCCATCGTCATCCTTGGCCTGGTGGTGATCGGCGTGGCGCAATTCCTCCTCGTCAGCAAGATCAACGTGTACACGGACAACGTGAGAACCGGTGTGTTGCAGGCTCTCTCCGACAACATCGTAAAATATCAAACCATGAATGTCGGAGAAACCAATGTCCCCGTGGATGACGATTTGCTGCCCCATGTTCCGAGCGGCACAATGCGTCTGGAGAAAAGCGGGCCGGTCAATGCGGTTTACACCATTCAAGGAAGCGTGACTTGGAGAGCTTTTCCTCACGGCGACAGCGCCTCCATCTTCCACGAGCAACTCGCTTTGCAGGTGCCGGAGTAGCCTCCTCACTCCACAACCACGCAGGCTACGCGCCGCGAATCTCGATAACGTGTGCGGCGCGTTTCCTCCGAATCGCCCTCCTCGATGGCTTTGTCGAGGACCGTGATGAAATAAGCCCGAGCCCGGTCCACCACGAAGCCATCCCTGGCAAAGGCTTCCTGCCAGGACCGCGTGTTCCGGTCCAGGATTTTGAGCAGTTCTTCAAGGATCACCCGCTCGCGCAGCAGGGCTGCTTTCGGGTCGTCTCCAGACAGGCGGGAGGCCTTGCCCTCTACATAGCTCATCAGTGAGAGCGTCGCGCCTTCTTCCGTTCGCAGTACCGGATTCCACTGCCGGCAGAGAGAAAACAGGGTCTTCTGCGTCACATCCGCCAGCATCGGGTCGAGGATTCCCCGATACAACCGTTGTCGCACCAGTCCGGATTCGGTGCGAGGGTGGTGCAGAAACACCCGCAACGGGGGCAGCTCTTCCATTTTTTCGGAGAGCATGGCCACGACTTCTGCGCTTGGAGGAAGAAAGCGGAAGCGCCAAAAGAATTCCTTCTTCATTCCCGAGTCCTCAAGGAACTTTTCGTCGATGACGACTTCCGGAGGATGGTGGAGTTCACGCAAACGACTGGGCAGGTAAATGCGGTAAAACACTTCGGCCAGGAAGTTCAACTCCTCACCGTCCAGGGAGAAGAATGGACAGAGCTTGCGCTGTACTGCGGTCGTCAGTTCCGAATCTCGGATGCAGTCCAGGTACAATTGCATCTGCTCCAAAGTAGGTTTGAGGTAAAACACATGATCGACCCGGCCGAAACGCAACGCGAGATGTTGTCCGCGCACGTGGACATCGCGCGCGGCCGGGCCCAACTGATCGGCCAGCGACCCGCTCAATTTGAAATCGTGAAGCGTGTATGAGCCGGCCCAGGTTTCCTTCGCACCCGAGAAATACACGAACAACTTCCGGCAGGCTGCCATGAACGAAAGTCGGAAAAGTCGCCTTGCTAAGTCTGACAGATTGTCTGCGTGTGACGAAAGAAACCGTTGCGCTTCCTGGTCCGCCGCCTCGAAGGGGTTGATGGAGGATTCGTGCAACTCCTCACAAAACTGCTCCCAGCTTTTAAGCAGTTCCTCTTCCTTGTGCAGAAACGGGATGGAGTGCTCGAACCGGCCCACGGTCATCTCATGAAGCCATTCGACTCGCAGCCGCTCACTCACCGCTGGCTGGCGCAGCGTCTCAATCACGCTCTGCAGACGGGGATGGAGTTCAACATCGTCCAGGAGTCGATTGACCGCCGAGGGCGTGTCCGGATTCTCGACGAGGTCCTGCCAGTGCATGTCCCCGAGACTCTGCAACGTCTCAAATGGATGGGTGTGCCCCACGAGCGAGTTGCGGATTACGTCCAGGGCGATCGGCACCAGTTGGCGCTTGATGCCCGCCAGCAGACCATCGCCGCAAAGGAATCCGAGACCGTCCAAAAACTCGGCGTCTGCCGGAAGAATCAGGCGAAGCGAATTCATTATTTTGATCCGGCCGTTGCTGTAAACAGATCTACCAGGCCGACTTCGACCGCCAGATGCTGCGACTGGCGGGCCAAGGCCAGCGCGTCTTCCTCCAGCCGGTGATACCATGGCGGTGTGGGCAGTTGAAAGACCTCCCCCACCTGCTCCGCGGGGAGGGTCATAATCCCCACTTTCAACGCATAATCACACGGGACCGTGGAGTGAATCAGGAACGTTTTCGTACGGCAGTTGAACAATTGCAGCGCGCGCCCCGACAGCGTTCCGTAATCGCAAAAGACGGAGTCCATCTCCTGGTGCCCCGCCAGTCTGAATCGCACCAACAGGATGCATCCCCGCGCGGGAACGACGAGCGGCGGACCATCCAGCGTAAACTCGACTCGTTCCATGGAATGATCTTCGTGCGGGCCGCAAAGCGCGCACCTCCTCATTATAGCTTTCCGGCACGAAAGAATTCGTGTGATGCCGACTACGAACTGGTTGGATTCGAGCAACACGCAAGCACCCGCAAAAAAAGTCGCGCCAGCCAGACATATAATGGGAGAGCACCCGACGGGTGCCAGAGATGCTGGGCGATACAAAAGAAGAAGCTGCTCTTGAGGTCAATGACCCGAAGGCCGTGAAGCCCGCCAAGAAAGTTGGCGCGCTCAAGATGCTGCTGCGGCAGTTCGAGGCGACGGGCAACCCGCCCTTGCAAGGGGCCGAAGTGCTTCCGCCCAAGCTCATCGGTGACGGCAACCATCATTGGTATCCCCTGGCCTGGCTGCGCTGGCTGGCGCAGTGGGAACGTGTAAAGACGTTCATCCTCGTCGTCAATCTGATCGGGCTGGCGGTGGTGTACGGGTCGATCAGGCAGAGAAGCAGTTATGAGGTGAAGCTGCCTGAGCCAGCGACAGAACTGCTCCTCAAGAGCAAAGGCTTTGATACCTTCAATCAAAACCAGGTCGAATCTTTCCTGACTTTCGTTGTGAATGCCGCCAACGAGGCCTCTTCGGAGGGCATGCCAATGTTGAATCTTCTGGAAGGCAGCATCGAACCGGCTATCTACCTGCGTCTCCAGCAGAAGGGGCAAAAGACGGCGAATGTCCCGCTGACCGAATATCCGATTTACACGCTCTACATCACGGAAGTCACGCGCTGGCGCTACAACCCGGCCACTCGGATCATCTCCGCCTGCATCAAGGGATTCAGAATGAGCAATACTCTTTCCGGCAGAGGCGGCATGGAGCCGTATCGGGCCCAGGTTGAGATCTTCTGGGAACCGATGTCGAACCGGAACAAATGGGGTTATTACCTCCAGCGCCTCGATGAGTTTTACGGAGCCGCCGCCGAAGCGTACGACACCGAGCTCAAAAACCGGGATCGCTCCGGGTTTTAATAATGATCCCGTATCCCCATTTTTGGTCCGAAGAGCCTGAGGCCCGGCGCCGGGCGTGGAGGCCCACGGATGAAGTCCGCCGCCGCCTGATTCGCTGGTGGACGATTCAGGGATTGTTGCTGGCAGGAATCATTGTAATCGGAATTCTGGTCGCCAAAGAGAGCAAACGGATGCCGCCAATCTATGCCGGGCTGCCGAACGGCGTGGTTTTCGCGACTTCAGCCGGCCCGCTGCAACTGGATCGGGTGGCGCGGATCGAACTGGTCAATGACGTTCTCCAAATTCTGTACTATCAGGAGGGCAACCTGAATTACCTCGATGCGGTCAGGGAAAACGTCAAGCCGCAGTTGCTGGCGCAGTTCCGAACGGAAATGGAAAGCGCCGCCAAGCAGACCAACTCGACTGTTTATCTGAACGTGGCCGAAACCTTCGAAGTGCTCCGTGTCCCGGCCAAAGGCTTCGAATCAGTCACCAAGGCCAACCTGATCAAGCGCAGCAGCCGCGAGAGCACCGGGGCGCCCGTCTATATTCGCACCCGCTGGCTGCTGGAAGGAAGCCGCTATCGGCTCGCGCGGGTGGAGGAGATCAAACCGGGAGATTACTACGAGCTGTTCCTGGCCGAAAAGGGGAGGCTCAAGAAACTCTCAAAACAGGAACTGGAGCGCGAACTGGCCGTGCGCAAGAACCAGGAGATACCGCTGCCCAAACGCAGCCCGCTCTTTTGACCAAGGACAACCGTGAAACGATTTGCTTGCTTCATCTTCACTTGCTTCACCGCTCTGACCCTGTGGGCTGGCGATCCTTTTGCGGGCAGCCGCGCGAGCCCTTACGGAGCCGCGCTGGCTGACGGAGTGCGTTTGTCCACGCGCCTCGTGGAAAACGTGTATTTGATGCCTGAGCAAATCACAAAACTGATCTTCCCCAAACCAGTAGATGAGGTCAGCGTCAACACCCAGGTGATTAACGTTGGCCGCAACCCGGCTGACAGCAAGGAGTACTATCTTTTGCTCTCTCCAAGAGTCGCCAGCGCGGATGTTAACATGCACCTGGTCATGGATGGCAGGACATACTCCTTCCGGCTCATCGTTGGCAAAGAAAAGGTGAATTATCGGAAGACCTACACGGTCGAGGGAGGCGGCTCGAGTCGCAATCTGTCCAAGGTCCCGCCACTGGCGCCAACCGAAATCAACACGACCCGGTTGATCAACCTCATCAACCAAATCAGGCGCGACCCTCATTACGCCACCATTGTGGCCAAGGACATGGGCTTCAGCCCACAAAGGGTCACCTATTTGTGGAACGGGGCCGAGGTGACGCTCCAAGCTGCCTGGCATTATTACCCGCAGGATGTCGTGATCCTGCAAATTGAAGTCCACAACCCGACCAGCGAAGCCGTCTACCTTTCCGCCACGCAGGTCGAACCTTTCATCGCCAACACAAGCTTTCCTTACCTGCTGACGCAGCAGGGAACCAAGGTGCTGTTGCCCGGGCAAACCGACATCAAATACGTCTTTCTCCAAGGCCACGCGCTTGACATCGAAAACGCCAGGTTCGAATTGCGCCTGCCAGCCAGCAAGACGCAATTGAAGGAAATCCCGGCCCCTGACGCGGCACCATGAAGTTCAAGGAATTGTTTTCACTAACCAGGACCAATGCGCAGGGCAAACCCGCCTTGGGCTTCGGAGTGATTCTGTTGGTCATGGCCATCATGATTGGCGGCGGTCTCTACCTGATCAGAGTGGTGCGGTTGCCGCAAAGGAAAGACCCCAGCGTGAAGTTCAGCACGCCGAACAGCCAAAGCACACGGCGCGGACTCGGCTCCCCGGTTGAGCAGCCTTTGCTCCTCAAGGACGAGCTGCCGGACACACGAAAGCGCCCGCTCAAGAACCTCGAAGACCTCTATCGACAGCGCGAGAAGGAGACCCAACTTGCGACGACCAACGCCGACGCCAAGCCGGCGGATGACAGCGCGCTCAGGGGTTGGGTACCGAAGATTGACCCGAGACGAATGCCAGTCGATCGCACGCCGGGCAACGGCAAGCTCACCACCGCGCTGCTCCAATCCGGTGCCAAAGCAAACGAAGTCAGCAATGCCGAGGGCTATCATTATGTCAGCACGTTGCTCCTCTTCACCAACGCGCCGGAGCCCGCGGCCAAGGCCAAAACGAATGGCTTCGAGATCAAGAAATTCCTGCCGCGCGGCCACAAGATTCCCCTCATTCTCTTGAGCAGGATCAACACCTCGGTTGGCGCCATGCCGGTTGAACTGGCCGTGGCCAAGGATGTCATGTTCAACGGAAGGCTCCAATTGCCTTTCGGCTGGCACTTGACCGGCACGGCCAGTCAGGGGCCCAACCACAAAGTCAATGTCCGGGTCAATACCATCATCGATCCTCAGGGCAAGGAGTATCCCATTCACGCCATGGTCCTGAGCCTGGAACAAGAACCCGGGTTTGACGGCTATCCTTTGGAATCGCCTCTGATGCTCGAGTTGCTGCCGCTGGCCTCCACCACGGTGCAGACGTTCATGGACGCCTTGAAAGACGTGACGACGCAACAATCCATTGTACCCACCGGTTCCAGCCCCATCGTCGGGGAACAGCAAACCTATGCACTCAACGCCAAATCCAAGCTGTTGGATGGGACTGCCCAGGTCTTAAGCGGCATCATGGCCGAAAAGGCCAAGGAATTGAACCAGTTGTATCCTTCCGGCAGCCTGGTGCCGCGGGGCACGCTTGGCTGGGCGCTGCTCACTGCGCCGCTGGACCTGACCCAGGGCAAGGAGGGAGGCAGTGCCGAATTCCTCGACAAAGACGACGCCAATCCGACGCCCAATATCATTACCTTGAGTCAACAACAGGGCAGAAACACGGCCGCTTACAACCCGATGACAACAGCGACTGCGTCGTCGTTCTCTTTGCCGTCGGGAGTTCAACTTCCACCCGGCGTGCAATTGCCATCCGTTCAGCCGAGCACACCGCCGCCAAGCACGACAAAACCATTGGAGTAACACGAATCCTTTACAACCGGAAGAACCCGATGAAGAAGACAACCTTCCTCTTAACCGCAATCACAGTCATGCTGGTCACCGGCTGCGCCACGCGAAAGCACACGACGCCGAGCTACAGGCCGATTGAGCCGCTGGTACAAGTGATCCCGCCGCAAGGAAAAGAAGAACCGCGCGTGGCGGAAAATCCGGCCAACCCGGAACCGATCTATTTCAACCCCATCATCGAAGAGGTCGAGATGGCCTCTTACATCAATGACGAAGGGAACCTGGTGTTTCCCGGCAAGGTGCTGGTCATCCGCCAGCCCGGCCACTGGAATCTGGCCGCCGCTCAGAAGAGCCGCCAGTATTTCGTGCCAGCGGACAATCAGCCCCCACAACTGGCACCGCCTTCGAAGAGCTACTACGATTACATTCAGTTCAAAAAGAACGGGCGCGCGGATACCACACTGGATGTAAGCCGCGTGCGCGTGTTGGGATATTCTCAGCAAGAGGATCGTGTTGAAGCCCAAGGCAAGCTTCTTCCGGGCGAAACCGCTGCGTTTGATCCTTACCTGGGCTGGCTCGCCATCCCCGAGGTTCCGCTTGCGGACGGGCCGATTCCAGACACGAATCGGATTCCCTCCCAATCCCCTTCCTCAGTTCAGCCGACAGCCAGCGAAGCTCCCGCGACAGATCAGCAATCATCCAGCGAAAGGCTGGAACAGACGAACATGCCACCGGCAGATGTTGCAGCCGACAGCCCGGAGGCAGTCAAGGAACAGCAAAAGAAATTGCGCGGCATTCTGGAGGACGCGTTCAAGAAGGCTGAACAAGCTCGCGAACCCAAGTGATACCTATGCCTGAAACCGTTTCCATTGCGCTTGAACTGCCAAAGGACTTTGTCAACCGTCTCACGGCCGTGAAGCCGTCGTGGCTTACCGACCTCACCGACGAGCAATTTATCGGACACGTGATTGCCCACGGCGATTTCGATGATTACTTGGGGCAGATTCAAAAGGCCAACCAACAGGTGCAGGATCTGACCGCCGAACTCCACTTGAAGAAAGGCGCCGGCACGCCACTGAAGGGAAAGAAGGGCGGCAAGCGCGCTGAAACCAAGATTACCGCAACCGCGCCTGGAGCAGGTGCGGCCCCACCCATCTCCGCAACATGAAGATAATGAAATCCATCATCCTGATCCTTGGCGTTGGGCTTTTGACCAGCGGCTGTTACTACTCGCATCCACTCAAAGGCCGACAGACCTCCGCCTTCAACGGCACAACTGTTGCCGCCGGCACGATCGGTGCGGCGGGCGGGGCCTTCGCCGGGAATGCCATCAACAAGGACGTAGGGGCTCCGATCGGCGCCGCAGTCGGAGCGCTCGCTGGCGGTGGAACCGCTTATGTCCTACAGGATCGCAAAGCGCGGGAAATCCAGGAAGCTTATGAAGAGGGACAACGCCTGGGTCGCGCTCAGGTGCTTGACGATTGGTGGAGCGAGAACGCCGTTTTGAATGATCCTGAGGAGCGCAAGAAGGGACCACGGACGCGGCAAATTCCGTTGCCAGCGGGAGTTTACGAGAGCGTCCCCTATCACTCCAGAAGCTACGAGTACATGGTCAGGCCGTGAGCCGCGCCGACAGACAGAGTGTGACACCCCGATAAGCCCTATGCTGAAAGATGGAACATAAACACTCAACCGCCATGAAAAAGATCATTCTGACTTTCATCACGGGCATCGGCCTGCTCACACCGGCCATGGCCCAGATCCCCACCATCGATGTCAGCTCACTCCAACAGCTCTACGCGCAGTACCGCACGATGGAGCAGCAGTTGGACACCTCCAAGAACATCCTGGGAAAGGCGACGCAAATCTACGATCAGGAGGTGAAGACTTACCAAACCGCACTGGGCAACATCGACATGGTCAAGAACAAGGTCCAGTCGTGGATCAACTCATTCAGCCGGCTCAGCAGCACGGATTTCTTTTCTGGTCGCGCTTCGCCGATCCAGAACTTCGACCGCAATGTGACCTACTGGGCCAACCAGATGGCGTATGGACAACGAGACGTCACCGCGATGGAAAGGCGCTGGGAAACAGCGCTAACCCGGGTCAACACCGGCACGGCCACCGATTGGGAAAGGCGAGTGGCCTTGGGCGGCTACAACTCCAAACTCATCGAGAATGCGAACGCGTCGCGTGATTACGGCAGCAATGTATTGGCCGAATCCCAGTCCGTCATCAGCGACACCCAGCAAGGGACGTTGATCGAGCAGGCTGGCGCTCAGAATGCCTTGCTCTACCAGCAGACGGCCCTGTTGGACAAGATGAAGAACGACGTGAACGACGCCACGGTCGCGGAGGCGGCGCATCGGGAGCAACAACTCCAAGCGGAACGGAATGCCGCCGTCATTCGGCGCGCCATGTCCAATATCCCGGTGGACTGACATGAAATCGTTCCTCACGCTGGCGCTCGCGGCGCTCTTGCCCGTCGTGTGTCGTGGACAAAATGCGGAGTCCGACGCACTGAGCCGGGCGGAGCAGGAAGCCCAACAGCGGTCCGCAGACTACCTTTCCGGGGTTGACGTCCAGCGCGACATCCTCACCTACCGCGCCCACTACGACGATGACGGTTTCTGGAGGGGACTTTGGCAGCAGAGTGGCGCCAATTCCATGAATTGGTACCAACAGTTGCGCCTCCTGAGAATCCATCTGGAGGAAAGCAAACAGCGACTGATTGATTCCACCAACTGGATTCGCGGCACGGGCGAACTTTTTGGATCCGACCTGAAGCCGGTGACGATCACGCGGCAGCGCGTTTACCTCGGATACGTTTACACCGGCAGGATCGACACCAGCACGGACCAGTCAGGTTCTCTCCAGGGCGTACTCCAAGAACTTCAAAGGGATTGGTTCGACCGCACCCGCACGACGGACCCGACCGGCAATCATCTCCGGCGGGACTTTGACATTTTGAGGCTCTCCACGCCCGACGCGAGTTCGTATCAACTTGCTCACGGCGGAAATGGTTCCCCCGACAGTTCGCTATTCAACCTGCTGGTGACCGAGGACGAGGCCACGCAGTCCACTGAAGCCCTGAGCACGGATCTCAACACGCAGACTGAGATAGCCGAGATTGATTTGCGCAATCCCTCCTACAATTCGGCCGTGACCAACATGGCCGCGTACATCATCCGCCCGGACACCAGCAGCCGTCCCACGAACGTCGTGGCTGAGGTCAGCAGAATATTCAACACTTACCAGACGGACCCTGCCCGTCTCCGCGACCGCGCGTTGACCGCGCTGTTCAATGACCTGGCGGTGGGAAAGTTCCAACGCGGCAACAACGGTCAGGACATCTACGTCTTCAGCCGGCCGGTAAGACATTCGAGCACCTATAATCGGGCGCTGGCGAACTACACCGCCGTCGCCGCGACGTTGATTCATTATTATCAGGTCATGATCGATCAGTTGCAGATCCAGTTGCAGGAGGCTTACCAACGGGATCAGGACATGCTCGGTCTGGTGGCCAGCTACCGGGCGGAGCGCGACAGACAGCTTCCCGTGGCCACGGTCGTTTCCACGTCGCAAGCACGCCAGGTATTCGAAGCGCAGGTCGGCGATATGCAGTTGACCGATATCCCGCTCATCAGCATCGCGGCCTATGCGCTGTGGGCTTACGTGGGACCGCCTTGGGCCAATATTCCGTGTTGGCCCACCACGTTCGGTTGCATCCAGAACCCGCTCTACAACACCATTACCGCCCAACTGGTTCGCGGCCTCGAAACCACCAGCGGCGCAGTTTACACCGGCAGCCAGCAGGCGATGAACGCCTTGAAAAGCCAGGCGCAACAGTCAGAGGCGATCAGCTTCATCCAGGATCTCGAAACCAAGAAAGCCGATCTGCAAACCAAGGAGGACGAATACACCGAAGCTTACGGCAACCGTTCTTACCGGGTGAACCTGAACCAGACCAAAACGACAGGAACGGAGATTCCCCTCCTCCGCGGGAAATTGGATCCACTGACCGAAGCCGCGATGTTGAACGCGCAGCAGGCCCGCCAGAACTCCTCAAACATCACGGACCAGAATCAATTATTCTACAACGAACTTACGGGCGAACAGACCCTGCTGGAGCGTTCCGGCCTGCGCACCGCCCAGGAGATCAACAAGACGCGCGCAGTCAACGAACTTCGAGAAACGTTGAATGCCCGCCAGACGCTGCGCGCCGCACAGAGGAATGACGAGGCGCAAAAACAGCAGGAGCAGGAACAAATAAAACGTGCGCGAAGCCAAGTGCCCGATGAAGGAAGGTGAAACGCCTCGCAACCATCCTGAGCTTGTGGCTCCTGGCCGGAGCCGCCTTTGCCCAGTCCGCCATCCCGGCGGATGGCCGCGCGATCACGCCGCAACTGGCCAATGAGGTGGCGCAAATCATCCGCGGCCAGTACGGCGTGCCGCCCAACCTCGACGAAACCGTTCTCGACCTGCAGAACACGAATTACTTCTCCCTGGAAAACGTCGTGGGCGGCGACGCCAATACGGACTTTGGCCAGTCGCAGCGTTTGATGGTCAAATCGTTGTTCGCCTTCGGCGCTTCGCTGGAGAACGCCAGCTTTTCCACGACCATGAGCATGTTCAGCAGCGCGCTGCCGCTGAAAGACCAAGCCATCAACGACACCTCCAACGGCAGCCCGAAGGTGGGCCTCTTCGCCGGTTACATTCTGGTTCCGACTCTGGTGAAGGTTTTCGTTTCGATGGATATTTATCTCAACAACTTTTTCTCCGGAACGATCTACTTCGCGCTGCTCCTGTTCATGGTGGTCATGATGGGATCGGCCATGGTCCGCCAGATGCACGAGGGCCGCCTGGACCTGGTTTCCTGGATCGGCAAGGCCACATTCGCGATCATCTGCATGTTCAAAGCCAACCAGCTCTGCAACTATGTTCTGGCGGCGATGATCGGACTGGCTGCTGGCATCAATTCCTCCGTTATCAGCGGCGTCACCAGCCAATACGGCATCGACCAATGGTATCTCAAGGTCTATGGGCCGCAACTGACGCGGAACTGTTACTCGCTGGTCACGGGCACGCAGAAACCGGCGCTGGCCAAAGCATTTTCCGAAGGCCGCGACATGTACAATATCCCGCGCTATGTCCTCTATGAAAACGGCAGCGAGACCGCGACCACGCTCGCGAAATATCTCGGAGGCGCCGAGGGCTACAATATGGCCAACGGCGCAAACGCCCAGGTCAACGGCGTTTCGCTCAAAGAACTGAGCTCGATTTATTGCCTCATGGCCGTTTACAACGTCGGCCTGAACAATCTTCAGGCGCACGAGGCGATGGGCTACGCCGACGTGCAGACCGACATTGACAATTTCAAGCTGGCCATCGCGCAGATCTATCATAACAACGACGGACTGACGATCGGCGACACCAGCGCCATCGAAGACGCCTGCTCCGCTTTGACGATTCCTGGCGCGCCCGCGTCCTGGGAATATTTGGCCAATAACACCACAGACCCGCAGGCAACAGAACTGAATGGACTTTATCGCCAGCCGCCCATCTTGAACCTGTCCACGGTCACGGGAGTCGTTCGTTCACGGACACCACTGGGACTTGGGGGCACGCTCTGGTCTTACATCACGAGCGCCGTGAATTATCTGGCGGATCAGGGACAGAAAATCATCGGCATGGTGAGTTGGATACCGGCTTCCATCGTAACTCTCATCACCCAGGGAGCGTTGCAACAAATCCTGCTAGGCGGGCTGCTCATTTGGATTCTATTGTCCATGGCCCTGTGCAAGCTGGGCGTGATTCTGGTCACCCTGACCAGCCCGTTCATCATGCTGCCCAATACCTCGAAAATGTTCTGGGGCGCCGTCAAGACCATGGTTTATCCGTCGCTTTATCCCGCGATGCTGATTGTGATCATGCAACTGACCAGCGCGTTGGCCTCGTGGATCGGAACCATCGCCGCCCAGACCGGCGGACTGGGGCTGATCCTGACCTCATTGCCACTCTTATTCGGACTGGTCAGCGTGATCGCGCTGCCCAAGCTCGTGAAAGTGATGCTCAGCGGGGGAAATGTGCTCATGGCCCAACTCGATGTCGCCAGACGTGTCGCGATGCTTGCCGCTGTTGCGGCGACTGGCGGCGTGGCTCTGGCTGGACTCGGCGGCGCAGCCGCGGCGGGCGGGGCGGCAGCCAAAGGGGCCGGAGCGGCTGGAAGCGCTGCCGGAGGCGCAAGCAAAGCCGGAGCTGCTGCGGGTGCGCCACCCGTCGGCGCGTCAGGTGGAGGCGATGCTCCGTCGGCACCAATTGGACGCGCTTTGGTGGGCGGGATCAAATCCGTTGGCAAGGCACTGGGCATCACTGACCGCAAGTCAGCAGTCAAAGCCAGCTTGTCCTCGGCAATCGCTGGAGCTCCGGGTCTCGCGTGGCACGCCGTGCGCAGCAATCGCAGGAGGCAGAATGAAACGTGACGGTTTCACTTTGATCGAATTGGTGATGGTGTTGACCGTGGTCTTCATCCTCGCGGCCGTCGGCGCATGGCGAATCTCCGGAATGCGAGAGGAAGCCCGCACCGTTGCCCAGAGCGACGCATTGGCAACCGTGCAGCGGATGCAAGCGCTGGCTGATATGGAGGGGCTCCCAGTGACGGCGAACGACACGTTGGGACGTGTCCTGGAGCTGCAAGTCAGACTCGCGTCCAAGGGGCACTACTACTACCAGATCAACCCAACGAATCTTGCCGCCCAGGTTGCATACGACCCGGCCACCCAACAGTGGAGGAGGCCATGAGAGACGTTCTTGTTGCGGTCATGAACTGGCTCGCCCGGCCGTTTCCATCCATCAACGCGATCGTGTTGAGCGTTTTCGCAAGCCTGCTCTTTCTGGCGGGCGTGGCCATCGCCTGGCATCCTTACATCACCGAGTTCATCGACATCGCCCAGGCGCCGAAGTTGCGCGCCGCCGTCCGCATCCTGGCGTTCATCGTGTTTTCCTGTTACTGCACGCTCGGATGCTTGTGCCGAATCTTGATCCAATTCTTCCCCGAACGCTTTGGCCAGGATCAGGGGCACATATAGAAAATGCGAGCGACAGGTAGAGGACGCACTGGGCGAAACCTAGAATGGAGAAACGGGCCTGGCGGCGAAGCCAAACAGGGCCGGAAACAAAATGACAACGATTACCGTTATGAAAAATCTGATCGCAAAACTCATGGTGGGCCTGTTCGCTCTCACGCTGCTGGGCAGCCCGCGCCTCGTCATGGCCCAGAGCACTGGGGCCGGCGACTCTTCGGATATTGGCGGAGGCCTCGGCACGGGAGACTTCCAGGACGCCGCCAATGAAAGCACGGGACTCACGGCCACGCTCCGTTCCGTGGCTAAATATGCGCTGTACGTCTTCTATCTCCTTGGAGTGATTTTTATGGGAGTCGCCGCCATAAAGTTCAAGAACGGGGACATGGAAGCGATGGGCAAGAATCTCGGTGGCGCTGTTTGCCTGTTTCTCGTGCCGAAAATAGTGGAAGTCATACTTGCATGGGCGGCTCAGTGAGATCGCGGCAGGATGCAATTGCGAGAGCCCCGGACAGCCGGGGCTTTTTTGTTGTCGAAAGGTTGGAGGAGATTACGATTGCCGCCGCTGGTCTAAGAGTTAATCGCCAAACGAACGCGCATGAATACACCCGCCTGCCAAGTCGTGACGTATGACTTCAATGGGCTTTTGGCCGCCCTCACGGGCACACGCGCCAAGGCCTGGAAATCTCAGAACGGGCCTGATACGAGATGCGGCGTGGACTACTATTACGCGCACAGCAGCGGCAAGGAGGCCTACATCAACATCGACCAGGGACATTTCACGGTCAGTGTGGACGGCGAGACCGTCTTTTCCGGCGATCCCACGGACGACCCGAAGCTCAAGCGATTTGTCTCCGAACAATAAGTCGGCTCTTCGCGAAAGTCGAGACGGACGGCCTTATACTGGGGCATGCTGGATTACGAGCGGATCAACCGTCTTTCCGGGGTTTGTCTCGATGAAGAAATTCCCATCGCCTGGATCGACAATCACGTCATCGTCGCCCAAGACATGTCCCTGGCGGTCGGGTTGCGGGTGCAGTATCCGGATACGCTATTCGTTTCGAGCGCACAGGCGGATGAACTGCACAACGCCTTCAGCAGTATGCTCAATCAGTTGGCCGTCATGGGCGACACGGAAACCCGGCTCCAGTTCATCACGATTTGTCACAATCAATACGGACAACTGCTGGATGACTATCTGCTGACGATGCCAAAGGGCAATCCACTCTTGGCGCAGTTCAAGCGCGACATCGGACAGCATTATCAGGAAAAAGTCGCCACCAACCAGTTGCGGCGATACGCTTGTTACCTCTTCGTTGGCGTCGAGCCGATTGCGGAATTCTCCGAGCGCATCAAGCGGCATCGCAAATTGAGTCCGAAGGAGAGCTGGTTCAATCGCGTGACCCATTTCCTGCGCGACAGCCTGGAACTGTCGATGGCCGAAGCTGCGAACCTTACGGAGGAAGAATGGAACACCGCCGTCAACGTGCTCTCCAAACAGGCGCAGCAGGCCCAGGCCATCCTGAAGGCCGCCGGCATCGAGTCGAGACTCCTGCCCTCCGAAGACATCGTCGAGACGCTTTACTGGTGGTACAACCCGAAGTCGTACTCACAAGGCGTGCGGCCGCCGCCTTACGATCCGATTGAACCGAAGCCGGCCACGTCCTATTTCGTCCATGGCCAGATGGAAGTGAACCCGCGGCAGGGTTGGATTCAAATGGACGGCCTTTACCGGCGGATTTTGTTTCTGCACGAGCCGCCCACACAGTTGCAGTTTGGCATGTTGCTGCCGCAGATGCTGGCGCCGGGTTTTGTCTCGGGCGCATTCAGCGTGGAGGCGCGCAGCAGCGATATTGGCCGGCGGCTGCGCCGACTCAAGAACCGGCGACTTCAGGTGCTGGGCCGCGTGGAGAAACAACCCGAGCTGCGCCGAACGCTGGAGGAAATTGAAGCAGAAATTGACGAACTGGCCACCGGCAAAGACCGTCCTTGGACTGCGGCTCACTCAATTCACCTCTGGGCCGCTGACCTGGACACGCTCAATAACCTCGTGCTGGAGCAGCGCCAATTCGGGCAGCAGAACGAGGGCATGACCTGGATCCATGAGACCACGCCGATTGCCCCGTATTTTCTCAAGACCACCCCGGGATACTTGAGCGACAAGGATCGCTACCGCGACCACTCCTATTCTTCGAGCCAGTTGGCGACGTTGCTGCCCGCACTGTATTTGCCCGACGGAACCGAAGCCCCATCTTCGTGCCTATTCCATACGAGACATGGCACAATGTACAATTTTGCGCCCCATGACTTCTCAAATCTGAACAACTTCAATATGATGATCGCGGGGTCATCGGGTTCGGGCAAATCCGTCGCGACCAACCTGATTCTGTTGCAGAAAATGGCCGGTGGCGCGCGGTGCGTCGGCATAGACATCGGCGGCTCTTACTACAAGCTCTGCCACGTCCTGGGCGGCAATTATCTCACGATGGATTTGGACAACGACCGCAACCGGATGAACTTCCTCTACGCGCCGCCCGGCAGCATTCCCGGCGAAGAGGAGATCATTCAAAACGCGCTGCTCGTCGAGCGCATGGTGATCGAGAACGACCAGGACCAACTGCCCAAGGAAGACCGGATGCTGCTCACCGAGTGCATCCGCCAGGCGTATCAGGCCAAGGTGGCGCGCGGCGAGGAAGTCATATTGAGCGATGTACAAAAAATTCTCGCCAACCAGAGTTCACCCAACGCCAAGTCGCTGGGCAACCGGCTGCGCATTTGGTGCAAAGGCGGCAGCTATGGAAATCTCTTTGACGGAACCAGCATGGTGACGGCGAGGAATCCCTTCACCGTATTCGACTTCACCCGGCGCAAAGACGATCGCGACGTCGGTCCCGTGACGATGATGGTCGCGATCCGCTTCGCCCAGACCATGACGCGCGAGTTTGCCGCCCAGGACAAAATCTTCTTCATCGACGAAGGCTGGAACCTGATGTCCTCACCCATCTGCGCGAAATTCCTTGAAGAGGCCGCGCGCACGTACCGCAAATACGGCATCGCCCTCATGTTCATCTCGCAAGGCATTACGGAATGGGGCAGCTTGAAAAACAGCGAGGCCATTCGCGATTCGATCAGCACGTTTTTCCTGTTCAAGTTATCTGCCAACGTGGCTGAGGAAACCGTCCGTTACATTCAAGGGCACGAAGGCGATCTGCTGGCGATGCGCAGCCTCGTGACCGAACCCGGACAGTTCTCCCAATGCTACATGATCCAGCGGCGCACCCAGGGGACACGGCGCTTGATTCTTGAACTGACAATGCCGCCCCTGCTCTATGCGACCACCACCACGCGGCCGGCCGACAAACTCGAGTTCGAAAAGCTGGTGGGCTCGGGCCTGACGCTCACCGATGCGCTCATCGAATTCGCCAAGCGTTACCCCAAAGGAGTCAAAGCTTGAACCGGATGGCGAACCGATAATCACGCTGCCGCCAAATGCACTGCCGGATCATTCCCTACAATCGCAAGATCAATGCGCCGATCCGCTTTCTTTATTACCTGGAGGTGTTCGACCTGTTCGTGATCATGGTCATCGGATTTCTCGTTCCATTGAGCGTCTCCAGCTTCATGCCTGTCAACATCCCGATCTGGCACATCGCACTGTGGCTCGTGGCGCTGACGATGACACTCATTCTGATCAAAATCGGCCGCGCCCCCGGCTTCATCCAGCATTGGCTGACGCAAGTATTCCGGCCGCGGTCCTACCACCCCGGCAAACGCCGGCAGTCCCATTTCCTGATCATCGAGGCGGTCTATCGCGGCGAAATCGAATCGGCCAAAAACCCGGAGCAACCATTCTCGCCCGAAGAGCTGGAGCAAATCCAGGCCAACGTGTGCCGTCTCCGCCAGAACCGGAGGGAAGCCGATCTGCTGTCGTCGAACCTCCAATTCTGAACCAAACACAATTCGGTGCATGATGGCGCTTCCAACCGAAACGGCAGCAATCCCGCGTTGGCCAGCCGCGCCAAATCGGATGACCAACTGACTCTCTTTGTCGCGGAACCAGCGCCGTTTCCTGAGAAGCAATATCGTCACCTGACCGAAGGCGATCCGCCCTTTCAAGAGTTCACGGGGACGCTAGCCGGCAAACGCGCGACCCAACAAAAGGAATACTGGTTTCCGTTCCATTGCCCGGCGGACTGGAATCGTGTGCTGGTGGTAGCTCACCATCCTTCCTTCCATGAAATGCGCAAAATGGAGAAGCACCCCGGCGAGTTTGTCGGAGTGATGACCGGCGAAGCCTACACGCTGCTGAGCGCGCACGTCCTGCAGAAGCTCGGGCTGAACTGGCGTCGCTGCATGCACGCCAATCTGGTGCCGTGGTATGTCCCGCCCAAGACCCGCGTTAATCTCGGGCAGGAGCGATACGGGTTCCAGTTCATCGAGCGCTTGATTCAGGACCACCGGCCCCAGCTTATCATCAGTTTTGGCGCCAACGTGGTGACGCATCTGGCCAGGCATCTCGATGGCGCTACCGTTACGGAGTTGCAGGGACAACTGATCCCGCTTGACCGGTATCACAGCTATCTCATCTGCGCCACGCAGCCGGTCAGTCTTCTGGGCAACCCGGAGTGGATCAAATCCTGGGAACGGACGCTGCGCGGCGCCCTCAAGAACTGGTTCAACCAGACCAACGACACCAAGCCCGATCCACCGAGCTATTACCTCGACAGCCTGGACGAACTTCGAAAGCATCTGCAGGAAATCCAGGATGATCGCGAGGAGGTATTCTCGCTCGACACCGAATTCGTCGGGCATGACATCACCGATTATCAGATTCTCGACATCATCCTGGCCACCCGCAGCCGGACGCTCAACATTCGCGTCCGTGAAGGCCGGCACGAGCCGGTGCTGCGCAATCCGTACGATCTGCCGGATGACAAGGGCACGGTGTACATTTTTCCAAGCGAGGAAGCGTTCAAACAATGGACGCCGCCTGGCCACACTTTCCGCGCTTACATCGATGACGTGCGTTGGGTTTTCCAAGGCAGCCAAAAAGAGCTGGCCGACATTCTGAAACAATACCTGCGCCGGCCGGAGATCAAGATTGTCGGGCACGCTTTGAAGGTGGACGTGCTGCAGATGCTCCTGTTCGGCGTGGACCTGCGCGACCGTATGCACATTTGCACCTACGATCTGGCGAAGGTGCTCGACGAAGGCCAGCCGCAGGGGTTGGACGATCTCATCAAAGTTTACCTCGGCAAAGAAGACCATAAAGCCGAAGTGGCCCGCTACCGGGAAACGCGCGGGATCACAGAAGGCAGTTACGGGCTCGTGCCGCCGGAGATTCGGCTGCCGTACGGTTGCAAAGACGGTCGCCGCACGTTCGAACTCGTCCCGGTGATGCTGGAGGACATGAAACAACAGGACGAAGACCTCAAGCGCCGCGAGCCGGAAACCTACACCAAGGGCTGGACCCTGGAACACGCTTACTTCGAGGTGAAACGCAAACAGATGGGGGCGCTGATCGAGATGGAACTGGTGGGACATCCGTTCAGTCTCAAACGACTCACTGACAACATTGAGTGGTATGACAGCCGGCTGGAAAAACTGCTGGCCGATACCGTGGCGTACATCAAGACTCGCGTCACCACGCCGGATGTGAATCCGGCCTCGGCCGCGCAACTGCGTCAAATCCTGTTCAACCAACCGCCCCAGGGCATCGGCTTGTATCCGATGTTCACCACCGAGAAGCCAGCACGTGAATGGATGCGGGCCGTCCGTGAAATACTCTTCAAGGCAACGGCCGAGCCGCTGCTCAAGTCGGGCGTCAAATTGGAGCGCGCGGACCAGACGAAAGTGCAATCCCTGCTGGATTGGATCCGCCAACAACACGGCAGCGCGGTGTTCGACCTCAACGATGCCGCGATCAGAAAGCGGCTCGGCAGTGGTGAGTGCCCGTTCCCTTTGCAGATTCCCGAGCGCGATTACCCGGTCCTGACCGCCTCCACAAACCAGGAGACACTGGAGATGCTGGCAACTGCCGATCCTCTGTGCGAAAAACTGAACGACTGCCGTTCGATCGCCACGCTGGCCAACAATTATTGTCGCAAGGACGGTTCCTGGGGCACGAGTCGCGTCAAAGAATTCCTCGAAGCCCTGGAAGCTGAAGGTGACGCCGACCGCGACCAGCTTGAGTTGTTCGGCGCTGGCGAGGTGGATCGGAAGAAGGCGCAGGACACCAAAGTCGTGGGCAAACGCCAAAAGGCGATTGCCATGGCGGTCAACCGGGAGAAGTCCATTCTGTTCACCACCTATTGGGGATCACTGGAAACGCATCGGCTCAGAACTTCCCCCAACGTCAGCGCGATCCCGAAAGGCGAGGAGGAATACGTCTCAAAAATAATCGGCGAAGCTCCGCCGCATTCAATTCGCGGGCTCGAAATGGCGCCCCGCGGCTGGTTCATGGTGGAGTTGGACTACACCGCGGCGGAGGTGCAGCGATTGGCCCAAGTGTCTGGCGATCCAAACATGACCGAGATCATGAACGATCCGCAGCGCGACCCGCATGCATCGCTGGCCCGCGCCAAGGACCCAGAACATCTGGGCCAATTGAGTGATGCCGAGATCAAAAAGCACCACAAGACCGCCCGTGACGAAGCCAAGCCGTTCACCTTCGGCATCCCCTATCAACGCGGAAATGAAGCGATGGCGCGCAGCCTGAATCGCGAGGCCGTCCGTGCCAAACAACCCGTCATTCACACGGCGGAAAACGTGTCGCACATCAAGGACGCCTACCGGAAGCTTTACCGTGTTGCCTGGGACTATCTGGAAGCGCAGATGAACCGGGTGATAGCCCAGGAGGTCGGGTCCACCGGCCGCACCTATTTCACCCACAAGGGCGTCTATGGCTACCAGGTGAGTCCCGCTGGATTTCGCCGCCGCTATCTCGACCCCGCACTGGTGCGCGCCATCCTCAGCCAGGAAAACCGCTGGGACAGCGAACTCTTGCGTGGCTTGAAGGACATGCGCCGTGAAGCTTCCAACTGGCAGATTCAACACGGCGTGGCTATTTACATCATGGAGGCCTGCGCCAACTGGGTCGAGTTCCGCCGGCGCAATCCCAACGTGCCGATTCTCTTGATTGACATCCTGCATGATTCCCTGCGCTACCTCGTGCACTGGTCGGTCGTGGGTCTTGCGCAGGAGTTGCTGCCGCGCATCATGCTGGAGATTCCCTCCAACCAACGGCCCAGATTGCGCGTCGAAATGAAGTTTACCTGCGAGTGGAACGGACCGGAGGTGAATGAATTCGTTCCGCATCCCGATCAGCCGGACATCGAAATCCCGGGGCTCAAACACTTGGGGCTGGATGGCTGGAACAAAGTGAAACCGTGATCAGCCCATCGAAAGATCCGGCGACGTTGAGTCGCGCACTGGCAGTGGCGACTCAGCTTGCCAGAGTGGGAAACGCTCGCCATCGCGGAGGATCTCAACTTGGTTCGGAGCGATCTCGACCCAGAACAATTCATTGCGGGCTTCCATAACATCAGGCAGGTCCAGCAATCGGACCGCTCCGGGAGGAACAGGAGCCCGCATCAGCCGCCAGGCGCCGTCCACTTGGTGAAGCCCTAACACGCCCCCATCACTCGTGCGGCCCCAGAGGGCATAAAGACCGGGAACCGATTGAATGCGCTGCTCAGCAGCCAAACGGACGGCGAGCCGATCGAAATACATTTTCATCCGCGTCAAACGCGGCGGGAGCAGGCCGTCAGCAGCCACGGCTTGCGATGGCAGGCCGGGCACCTGACCTGGAAAAGTTTCGACCTCAAGCATAACTGTTCGCAAAGCGCATGATCGCCTAAATCCATTGTAACGCTTTGAAAGGCGTCTCATCACCTCCGCTTCACCTATAATGTTATGGGCCGATGATGGATTGAGCGCTTTCCCGGCTGAACCGCGGAGCGAATGCCAACATGGATCAGGTCGAGAAATTACTGGAACTCTACAAACAGACCCAAACGCCCTCCGAGCGTGGCGTCTTGCTGGAGACCGTGCGCATCAGCAGCCCGGATGGTTTCTCGCTCTTGGAGGAAAGGATTCTGAGGGAACAAGTCCGCGGGATGACGATGGAGCAGCTTGTGCAAGTGATCGCCGCCCATCGCGATATCTCACTCGAACAAGCCGAAGAACTTTTGCGCGACACAATTTTCCAGGACCTTCTCGATCGATCCAAACTCAGCCCAGTTGCTCCCTCATTGGTTGGCGGCAAATCACCTTCGCCTCTCGTGGCAAGCCAAGCCGCACCGCAGTCGGCAGAACCCGGCAGCAACGGCGGTCGCGGAGTCCAAGTAGTCATTTTGAAAGATCCCAACCATAGTGAGGAGATTCCACCTGCTGTTGGAGAGGTTTCGGAAACCAACCAAAACCGCACCTCGTCTGCGCCGCCGAAGCCAGTTGCGCCCTTGCCGCAGCTGACGCCGCGTGGAATTGGAGGATGACGCCAATCTCGCAAAGCCGGCACGCCAGCAAGGAAACGAAATGCAGTTGAAGATGCCAGCCTACCTTGGGGTGGCTGCGGAACTGGAACGGTTTTTCGGCCCCGAGGGTCCAATCGTGACGCGGTTTGGCGGGCGCGCTCGCTGGAGCCAGACCGAGATGGCTCTGACGTTCAATAAAGCCATCCACGATCAAAAATCCATGTTGATTGAGGCACCCACCGGAACCGGCAAGACACTGGCCTATCTCATCCCGATCGCGTTGTATCTGCGAAGCGCGCCCAAGCAGCGTTTTGTCATCGCCGTTGCCTCCAAACACCTGCAAGCCCAAATCGAGCGTGACATGGAGCGCTTCGCCGGGGAGTTCCCCGAGTTGAAGGAAAGCGCCATCCTCAAAGGCACTAACAATTATCTGTGCCTGAACCGGCTCAAACGGGCCGCTCTCCGACCTCAGCACAGGGGCGAAGCCGACTTGCACCAGTTGTTTGACAACTTCGACCGACTGCAAAAGCTGGCCCACGGATGGCGCGAGGAATTGCCGATCAAAATCTCGGACTCCGCCTGGGCTCAGATCAATGGGGAAGGAAACTGCTGCAAATCTTCACACGGCTGTTACCGCCGACAGGCTCGCAAGCTGGCCGAGCAAGCCCGGATCGTGGTGGTGAACACGGATTTGCTCGGCTATAATCAGAAGCACACCGGCAAACCGGTGCCCGGCGAGACCGAACAACCCAAGCCCATTCTTGTTCTCGACGAGGCACACATCCTATTGAGCCGGATGACGGAAGTGGAGAGCGCCGACGTTTCAATGCGGGCACTTGAGGGCGCGGTGAACATGCTGGGACGCGACACTTTTGATCGAACGCACCTGCGAACTCGCCTGGATCTCGTATCCCAACGATTGCAACGCATCCGGCGCTCGCTTGCTGAGGGGCCGGAAGGACAACAAATCGTCAAGCCTGACGATCCGTGCGGCCTTGCCTGCCGGGAAGTGGCATCCGCCATCCGGGAAATCAAGGCAATGGCGGCGTTTCTGCGCAAAGAAGCGCCTACCGACGAAGCCGCTCAAGACTACCGGGAAGTTGAAAGCCGTCTGGGTTTTTCCGAAAACACGCTTCGCTCATACTTGGGACATCAGCTCCCCAACTACGTCATGCTCCTGACCCGGACACCCGGAATCCATGGCCAAACCGCGATCAACCTCGAGCTCAAACCATTCGATCTGCACGACGTCCTGACCGGCCTGTGGAGCCATTTCCAGCAAACCACACTCATTTCGGCGACCCTGATCGGCACTTCCATTCCGGAAACGAAGAAGACTTTCAGCGCTCCCGACTGGCACACGGCAAATTTTCCGTCGCCCTTCGATTACCGCAAGCAGATGCGCGTGTTCCTGCCGCCGCGCGACAGAGGCATCAGCGACCCGCCGGCGATAAGCGCAGAGATCGAACGGATTGCAAACATCACTGACGGTCGCGTGATGACACTTTTTACGAATTACAAGCAACTGCAGGAAACGGAATTGTTGCTGAAAGATTGGTGCCGGCGCGAAGGCTACTGAAGAACGACAATTAAAACTTTCCACTGACGACAATTGAAATTTGCCGGTGGTATCCGGTTGGATTGCAGTGGGCGACCCAAGGCCGAAGGCCTTGG